>ERZ791624.176-NODE-176-length-47250-cov-2.134315_pt1 | contig 47250 bp, 47 predicted proteins | sample MGYA00510058_ERZ791624 | MGnify/ENA primary metagenome ERZ791624 (study PRJEB30046, sample SAMN00715158) | human gut metagenome | study: EMG produced TPA metagenomics assembly of the A metagenome-wide association study of gut microbiota in type 2...
GTGATCAGACCCTCGGAGGTCATAGATTCACTGATTTTCTTTGTGAAATCGGTTTCGAACTTTAAATCACGGTTCGTGATGATGCCGACCAGACGACCGTTCTCTGTGATCGGAACACCGGAGATACGGAACTTTGCCATCAGGTTGTCAGCATCCTGTAATGTATTGTCTGGAGATAAGAAAAATGGGTCTGTGATAACACCGTTTTCCGAACGCTTTACCTTATCGACCTCATCTGCCTGTGCTTCAATGGACATGTTTTTATGAATGATTCCGATACCACCCTGTCTTGCCATTGCAATCGCCATTTTTGACTCCGTAACGGTATCCATGGCTGCACTCATCATAGGAATGTTCAGTACGATCTTCTTTGTCAGATGTGTCTTCAGATCGATCAGGTTTGGTGTAACCTCAGAATACTGAGGAACCAGAAGAACGTCATCAAATGTAATTCCTTCGCCGATAATAGTTCCCATTTTCTAAAATCCTCGCTTTCTTCTATTATATGTAGTTTGTATGTAATTTTGTGTAACGTCTGTTATCGTCCAAAACACCTATTATGTCCAATAACAATTTTAATGATGATAGCAAAATAATGGATTGCTGTCAAGTAAAAATTATGTTATGATAGCGGAGAAACAGCATAAACAGTGAAGATATACAACAATAAGGGCAAGGGGGCCTCAGCAGGGTCTTTCTATGCCCATTTTTTGAAAAGAGGACAAAATCGGATGGAATTCAGACCATGTATTGATATTCACAACGGAAAGGTAAAACAGATTGTCGGAAGCAGTCTGCGGGATGCCGGGGATCAGGCAAGTGAAAATTTTGTTTCCGGGCAGGATGCAGCGTTTTATGCACGGATGTATCAGAGCCGGGGAATCCGCGGCGGACATATCATTTTACTGAATGCAAAAGACAGCCCTTACTATGAAAAAACCAAAAATCAGGCGCTGGCGGCTCTGCGTGCCTATCCGGGGGGATTGCAGGTCGGCGGAGGAATTACCGATGCCAATGCGTCCGAATTTCTGGAAGCTGGCGCATCTGCAGTGATTGTGACTTCGTTTGTTTTCCGGGACGGACGGATTGACTATGATTGTCTGAACCGGCTGGAGCAGGCCGTGGGAAAGGAACACCTGGTACTTGATCTGTCGTGCAGATACCGGGCAGATGCAGAAGAACCGGGCTATTATATTGTAACCGACCGGTGGCAGAAATTTACCACAGAGCGTGTGACGAATGAACTTCTGGAAAAACTGAGTTCCCGGTGCAGCGAGTTTCTGGTGCATGCCGTGGATGTGGAAGGAAAATCCGGTGGAATTGAAAACCCCCTGGCACAGTTTCTGGGAGACTGGGGAAAAATTCCGATCACCTATGCCGGAGGCGTTCACAGTTTTGAAGATCTGGAAGAAATTTCACAACTTGGAAGAAACCGGCTGAACGTCACCATTGGAAGTGCGCTGGATCTGTTTGGCGGTCCGATGTCTTATGAACAGGTATTAACATATATCAGCAAATGTAACGCAGAAAAGGAGAAAAGTATATGAGCAGATATACCAAGGAAGATATTTTCAGAATTGTGGAAGAAGAGGATGTGGAATTCATCCGTCTGCAGTTTACGGATATTTTCGGAACATTAAAGAATGTAGCAATTACATCCAGTCAGCTGGAGAAAGCATTGAAAACAAGTGTATGTTTGACGGTTCTTCCATTGAGGGATTTGTACGGATTGAGGAGTCAGACATGTATCTGTATCCGGATCTGGACACATTTACCATTTTCCCATGGCGCCCGCAGCAGGGAAAAGTAGCACGTATTATCTGTGATATTTACTGTGCAGACAAAACACCGTTTACGGGGGACTCCCGTTATATCTTAAAACGTCAGATTGAGGAAGCAAAAAAACTTGGATATACATTTAATGTGGGACCGGAGTGTGAGTTTTTCCTGTTTCATCAGGATGAAAATGGCCAGCCGACAACACTTTCCCACGAAAAAGCCGGATATTTTGATCTCGGTCCGGTAGACCTGGGAGAAAATGCCAGACGTGATATGGTGCTGACACTTGAAGATATGGGGTATGAGATCGAAGCTTCCCACCATGAGGTAGCACCCGCACAGCATGAGATTGACTTTAAGTATGATGAGGCACTGCAGACGGCAGATAATATCATGACATTCAAACTGGCGGTTAAGACCATTGCCAAGCGGCACGGTCTGTTTGCAAGCTTTATGCCGAAGCCGAAATACGGGATTAATGGTTCCGGAATGCATATCAATATGTCCCTGTCCAAAGATGGACATAATATTTTCCACGATCCGGATGGAAAAATGGGCCTGAGTAAAGAAGCCTATTATTTTATTGGCGGTATCATGAAGCACATGAAAGGTGTGACTCTTATCATGAATCCGCTGGTAAATTCCTATAAGCGGCTGGTACCTGGATATGAGGCACCATGTTATATTGCATGGTCTGCGACAAACCGCAGCCCGCTCATCCGTATTCCTGCTTCCCGGGGAGAGGAAACCCGTGTGGAACTGCGCAGCCCGGACCCGGCAGCCAATCCGTATCTGGCCCTTGCGGTATGTCTTGCAGCCGGAATTGACGGTATCAGAAATAAAATTGAGCCACCGGAAGAAGTGCCGGAAAATGTCTATGAACTGAAGGAGGAAGAAAAGGCAAGCAGAGGAATCGAGTCGCTTCCGGCCGATCTTCATGCGGCCATCTGTGAATTGCAGAAAGATGCTTTTATAAAAGAAGTGCTTGGAGAACATATCAGCAGCAAACTGATCGAGGCAAAAGAGGCAGAATGGATGCAGTACCGTACACAGGTAACCGGCTGGGAGATCGAAGAGTATCTGTATAAGATTTAACGGGAGATCGGATCGTGAGTAACATTGTAATTGCCTTTTCGAAACCGGAAGTGGCAGCGGGCATAAAAAAAATATTGACACAGAGCGGGTATTCCGTGCAGGCAGTCTGTACTACCGGTGCGCAGGCACTGGCAAGCGTAAACAATCTGGAGTGTGGAATACTGATCTGCGGATGCCGGTTTATGGATATGATGTATATGGAAATTCACGATTATCTGCCACCGGAGTTTCAGATGCTTCTGATCGCTTCTCCGTCTTCCATTCAGGAGAGAGAGGTAAGTAATCTGGTCTGTCTTTCCATGCCGATGAAAGTGCATGAACTGTTGCAGACAATTGAAATGATGGAGGGAGATATCCAGAGGCGCAGAAGGAGAATGCGGCAGCAGCCGAAACATCGTTCGCAGGAGGATCAGCAGATCATTCGCAAGGCAAAGGAACTCCTTATGGTACGAAACTCTTTTACGGAAGAGGAAGCACATAAATATATTCAGAAAAGAAGTATGGACAACGGAACCGGCCTGGTCGAGGTGGCACAGATGATCTTAAGTCTTCTGCAGGAAGGGTAGGGATCTTATCTGGCTTTTTTGGCTGGTCTTTACATTAAAAGAAGAAAATGTTAAAGTGATACTGATGGAAAATTAGAGAAGGAGAACGAAATTATGTTTCATGTAAATGAGAATTATCAGAAGCTGCCGGGCAGCTATTTATTCAGCACAATTGCAAAAAAAGTAAATGCATATCAGGAAGCAAATCCGGACAAGAACATTATCCGTCTGGGAATCGGTGATGTTACACAGCCACTGGCTCCTGCAATCATTGAGGCTATGCATAAAGCGGTAGATGAGATGGGACATGCCGAGACATTCCACGGCTATGCACCGGATCTGGGATATGAATTTCTGCGCAAGGCAATCGCAGAGAACGATTATGCAGCAAGAGGCTGTGAGGTTGCAGCAGATGAAATTTTTGTGTCTGACGGAGCAAAGAGTGACTCCGGAAATATTCAGGAGATTTTCGGACAGGACAACAAGATTGCGGTCTGTGATCCGGTATACCCGGTTTATGTGGATTCCAACGTTATGGCTGGAAGAACCGGTACTTACGACAAGGAGACCGGCACATGGAGCGATGTCATTTACATGCCATGTACAGCAGAAAATCATTTCGTACCGGAGTTTCCTAAGAAGACACCGGACATAATCTATCTGTGTCTGCCGAATAACCCGACCGGAACAACGCTTACTAAGGATCAGCTGCAGGAATGGGTAGACTATGCCAATAAAGTTGGCGCCGTAATCATTTATGATGCCGCTTATGAAGCTTATATCAGTGAGGACAATGTGGCACATTCCATTTATGAGTGCAAGGGTGCAAGAACTTGCGCCATTGAGCTGCACAGTTTCTCAAAGAATGCAGGATTTACCGGTGTTCGTCTTGGATATACCGTAGTTCCGAAGGATTTAAAGTGCGGGGAAGTTTCTTTGCACGACATGTGGGCAAGACGTCACGGAACCAAATTCAACGGTGCTCCGTACATTGTGCAGCGTGCCGGTGAGGCTGTATATTCTGAGGAAGGAAAAGCACAGTTAAAGGAGCAGGTTGCTTACTATATGAAGAATGCAAAGACCATTAAGGAAGGATTAAAGGATGCCGGATATACCGTATTTGGTGGTGTAAATGCACCATACATCTGGTTAAAGACTCCGGATCAGATGACTTCCTGGGAGTTCTTTGATTATCTGCTGGAGAATGCAAATGTTGTTGGTACTCCGGGATCCGGTTTCGGACCGAGCGGAGAAGGATATTTCCGACTGACTGCATTTGGAAATTATGAAAACACCGTAAAGGCACTGGAGCGTATCAAAGCTCTGTAAAAGAGGGAATATGCGTATGAATCATAACATGAAAAAAAGAGGTCTGGCATTGCTGCTGGCATGCTGCTGTGTTTTTACAGCGGCACCGGTGGCGGTAAAAGCGGACAATGTATCCATTTCCACCAATCAGACACCGACCGGCACATACAGCAGCTACACCAAAGCAGAGGTGCTGAAGTCAGATACGGTGGTGTATGATACGCTGTCTACTTCCAATAATGTTCACTTTTATAAGTATACTGCGGAAAAAGCCGGATATTTTACTGTAAATCTTGCACAGACAAGCGGAAAAGGAAAGTGGAATTTTTCCGTATATGATGTGGACAATGGAAATCAGGAACTGGAAACAAAATCTCTGGCATCCAATTATACATCAAGAATTTATAACCTCAGACCGGGCAAAAGTGTATATATCAAAGTTGAGCGTGTGCAGTCTACGGATATTACCATTTTAGATTATCAGCTGACACAGGATTATCAGTATTCCCTTCAGGTGAAAACAACGGAGAGTGCACAGTGGGAACAGGAAGACAACGATACACCGGCGGCAGCGACAAGTCTGCAGAACGGCACATGGATCAATGGAAGTTCCTACAAAGCTTCGGATGTGGACTGGTATGAGTATACCATTCCGGAAAACGGATATTTCACATATGATTTTCAGGGGGAGGGATCTTCCGCACTCTGGAATCTGTATCTGTATGATGAAAATATGAATGAACTGCAGAAAGATACCAATACAAGAACCGTATCCTCCGGTAAATATGTCCTTCCGGTGGGATCAAAAGTGTATGTGAAAGTCACCTGCTACGGCGTTGGAAACCAGTACAAGATCCGTTCCAATTACTATGCAACGGAAGGCTGGGAAAAGGAATCCAACGATACCATGGCACTTGCCACGGATCTTACCGCCGGAAAGACACTGCATGGAAGTATCAACAGCAAAAAAGATGTGGATTACTACCGCTACGTTGCCACGGGCAGTGGATATTTCAATTTCAAATTTACAAATGCGGACGGTGGAAACAATCAGTACTGGAAACTTTCCGTATATGATGAGAAAAAGAAACTGCTTCAGACCGTGGAAACAGAGGATGATCTGCAGATTTCCACTGCAAAGCTCAGTTTCCGGAAAGGCAAAGAGATTTACCTGAAGGTAGAACGGAATATCAATGATTATGCGTGCGGACACGAATACACGGTGACAGTCAATCAGTACAAGGCTGATAACTGGGAACAGGAATATAATGATTCTTTTGCCACAGCTACAACTGTAAAAAAGAATAAGACCTGTAGTGCGAATAATTATGCGGTAAAGGATAAAGATTATTTTGTATATAAGGCTGCAAAGAAGGGAAAGGTGACCATACAGGTAAGCCTTCCGGACAGCGGATACTGGAATGTGTGTGTATATAATCAGAAAAAGAAGCTGGTCAAACAGGAAGATTATGCACAGACCGGACAGAAGTTTACCGTAAAAGCTGCAAAGGGGCAGAAACTCTATGTGATGGTGAAAGCCAGAACAAAATCTGCCGTTGGAAAGACCTATCGTGTCACTGTGAAACAAAAATAAAGCAAACTATAAAGATTCTGTGAAAAGAACCGATATCTATAGTAGATACCAAAATAGTTTAACCGGAAACAAATGGAATTGACCGGTAGAATTCAGGGAGGATGAGAGTATGGGTGTAAACACAACAGGTTTGTTAAACACGCAGACAGAGGTATACGCATCCTATAAAAACGATGCGGTGACCAAAAATGAGACGGCTGCAAAGAAGGACTCCACGGCAAAGACGGAAGAAAAAAATGAGAGCGGTGTAGTCTATGATAAATCAGACAGCAGCAAGGACAATAAGAAAGCAACCTATTCGATTAATAAGATGAGCGCTGAGGATCGTGCAGCACTCGTACAGCAGATGAAAGCGGATACACAGTCCAGACAGCAGCAGCTGATCAGCATCGTGCAGAAAATGATGACTGGTCAGGCAGCTACTGCTTCTGTTGCAAACGGAACAAACAGTGATGATATATGGAAGTTCCTTGCAAAGGAGATTTCACGGTAGATGCAGCAACCAAGGCACAGGCACAGAAGGATATTTCTGAGGATGGCTACTACGGTATAAAGCAGACATCAGAGAGATTATTTGATTTTGCAAGTGCCCTTGCCGGGGATGATGTGGAAAAGATGAAGAAGATGCAGACTGCCATGCAGAAGGGATTCAAACAGGCAACCGGTGCATGGGGCAAAGACCTTCCGGACATCTGCCAGAAGACATTGGATGCTGCAAATCAGAAGTTTGAGGATTATTATAAGTCCAAAGAGAGCACAACAAAGACCGAAGGCTGAAAACAGACTGTTGCAGCCCGGTGATTGTTTACAAAAGAAGGGAAAAAATACCGGAAAAAGAGGTGTTTTTTCCCTTCTTTTTTCTGTTTCGGATGATACGGCAATGATTGAAGAAATGATGCAGAAGTGGTATGATTAGGCATTATAGAGAGACAGAAAAAAGGAGACCTGATGACTATGAAATATAATTTTGATAAAATACCAAACCGCAGAGGCACAAATTCCCTCAAGTGGGATGTGGATCGCAAAGAACTCCCGATGTGGGTGGCGGATATGGATTTTGAGACGGTGCCGGAAGTGCAGGAGGCACTGGTACAGCGCGTGGCGCACGGGGTATATGGATATTCTGTCATCCCGGACGAATGGGCGGACAGCTATGTAAACTGGTGGGAAAAGCGTCATCATTTTCGGATGGACCCAAAGAAGCTGATCTTTACAACGGGAGTAATCCCTGCACTTTCTTCTGCTGTCCGAAAACTGACGACACCGGCAGAAAATGTGCTGATTCAGACACCTGTCTATAATAATTTCTTCAATTCCATTCGTAATAACGGAAGAAATGTCGTGGAAAATGAACTGCTTTATGATGGAAAAGAATACCGCATAGACTGGGAAAAACTTGAACAGCAGCTGGCAGATCCGCAGACGACGCTTATGATTTTGTGTAATCCGCAGAATCCGGCAGGAAACATTTGGGATTGTGAGACGCTGGCGCGGATCGGGGCATTATGTAAGCAGTATGATGTCATTGTTGTCTCGGATGAAATTCACTGTGATCTGACAAAACCCGGTACAGAATACATTCCGTTTGCCTCTGTGGATGATACCTGCAGGGACATCAGTGTTACCTGCATTGCGCCGACGAAGACATTTAATCTGGCAGGGCTGCAGACGGCTGCCGTCTATGCAGAAAACTCGATTCTGCATCACAGAATGTGGAGACAGCTCAACACCGACGAAGTAGCAGAACCGAACGCTTTTGCAATTCAGGCAACGATTGCCGCTTTTCAATACGGGGAAGAATGGCTCGATGAGCTGCGGGAATATGTGGAAAAGAACAAGCAGTATGTGACAGAATTTCTGCAGGAGAAAATTCCACTCATCCATCCGGTTGCAGGAGAGGCTACTTACCTCATGTGGCTGGACTGCCGCAAAATCACGGAGAGTGGCCGGCAGTTTGCAAAATTTATCCGCAAAACCAGCGGTCTGTATGTCAGCGGAGGCAATCAGTATGGCAGGGGAGGCGAAGGATTTTTGCGCGTGAATGTGGCTACCTCCAAGCTGGTTGTTGAAGATGGAATGCAGCGTCTGTATGAGAGCGTTGATGCATGGCTGAAAGAAGAAAAGATATCAAAATAAGAATAATTCCTGATTTTAAGCAAACCTTAAAGGTTTGCCCCATTGGAAATTAAGAAAAAAACCGCTACAATGTATCTATGATTAATCATGAATACGAGGTGGCGGTTTTTTTATGTATAATGTTTTAGTTTGTGACGATGAAAAGGATATTGTTTCTGCTTTGCAGATTTATTTAAAAAGTGAAGGATACCAGGTGTTTTCGGCTTATAACGGAAAGGAAGCCTTAAAAATTATAAACCGGGAGGATATCCAGCTGGTTCTGATGGATATTATGATGCCGGAAATGGACGGGATAGAAGCGATGTGCAAAATCCGTGAAATTTCCAATGTTCCGGTGATCTTACTGACGGCCAAAAGTGAGGATACCGATAAGGTACTCGGACTTACCGTGGGCGCGGACGATTATGTGACGAAACCATTCAATCCAGTGGAACTGCAGGCGAGAGTGAAATCCCAGATCCGGCGGTATATGCTGCTTGGAAGCGGACAGAAGGTGAGGACAAAACTGTCCGCCGGCGGCATCGAGCTGGATGATAAATTAAAGGAAGTCACTCTGGACGGAGAACCTGTGAATCTGACCAGAACAGAGTACGATATTTTAAAACTTCTGATGGAACATCCGGGGGAAGTATATTCACCGAAACAGATTTACGAGGCCGTGTGGAAGGGTAGCCCGTGCGGCGTCGAAAACACGGTAGCCGTACATATCCGGCACCTTCGGGAAAAACTCGAATATAATCCTGCGGAGCCACGCTATTTAAAAGTCGTTTGGGGACGGGGATACAAGATGGAGGATGTAGAAAATGAATGAGAAAAAGGATAAAAAATCGCAAAAGCCGGAACATGTGTCCAAAAACTGGAAATCATCGCAGGGCATCAGATTACTGGCTATGGTACTTGCGATTGTAAGCGGATTTTTTGTGGCCGTGACCGGTGTGATAACAGTTACATTAGGCATGACCAGTGATTTGCAGGGCTCACAGAAAGACATTGAAAAAACACTGGATACGGAGCTGCTCAGAAGCTATGCATACTGGATGGGTGATGCGGTTACCGGCATTTCAAAAAAGCAGGACGAAGCAGATGCCCTGAAAAAATTTGATGACGGAAATATCGTTTATTCACTTGTAAAAAACAAGCCGAATGGAAAAGAAACTGAACTTGTCTGTGGAAATTACACGGGTACCTCTTTAAATAAGGAAAACGCACTTGCCTGGCTGAAATTTACAGATGAAAATGAGTTTCATACCAATGATCGTTCTTTCTGGGATATGCTGCTTGGAAGAAACAGGGGACAGTACATGCAAAAAGTCAGGTATTATACGCAGGTGGATCATTTTATCTATGATAATGGTGTGATTTATTGTTATGCGGGAGATACCCTGTTTCGGATCAATTCCTTTTCTTTTTCCGCGGTTCCAGAGGAGTCGGATCTTTTGGCGTATATGCAATATACTTACCGGGAATCGGACGATGGTGGCGGATATTGCGCGGAAAATGGAGAACTGCTGAAAAAAGGTAAGCTCGAACCGTATTTAAAATCATCCGAACTGCGGTTTGATTTTGATGGGTTAGAGGCAGGTTACTTATGGTCAAAAAAGGATGGAATTTATCCGATCCGGCAGGAATCCATTGCGGATACCTATGCGAAGACAAAGGTATTCCAGTGGCAGGATTTTTCATTTGCATACGAAGATCAACAGGGTCGCATTTATTATAATCCACATCAGGAGAAAGAGGCGACGGAGTATACGCTTTATCTTACGGTAGCGGATTCCCTGAAGGGAAGCACAGCTACGGTATCCTCTTTGTTTTCACCGGAAGTCGGTGGTGAAACCCATATCGTGATTGATTCCGGGAAAACACAGTTTTTCCAGAAAGCACACACACTTGCAGGTCTGGTGGTACAGATGCGGAAAATTTCGGGATTGTGGTTACTTTTGAGTGTTCTTGTGTGGCTGTTTTCTCTTGGCATTCTGTTTGCATCGGCAGGATGGAAACGTGGTTCTGATACGGTACAGATTCGGTGGATTGACCGTATACCATTTGGTATTTATACAGGAATCTCAGGACTTGCGTTTTTGGGCTGCGGTATGGTATGCCTTTATATGGAAGATCTGCTTATGCAGAATGCAGGAATCGTATTCTGTATTTCATTTTTTGCAATTGCATTTGCATTGGCAGAACTGATTGTGTATGAATATGTGATCAGTATCATTGTAAGAATCCGTGCAGGAAAATTCTGGCATTATACGCTGTTGCGTCTGCTTTTAAACCCGTTTCGCCGGATAAAAAGAGAACTGCATGAAATCAGGCTGGCACTTTTGGCAAGTCTGTCTATGACGGTAAAAGTCACAGCTGTATTTCTTGTGGTCTTTCTCATAGAAGCATTTCTTTTACTGTGTGCCGGAGCGGATGGCGGAATTATCATGGTCTATCTCCTCTGGAAAGTTGTGGAATACGGCGTACTGTTAAAGATTGTGGTGCAGTTTCGACAGATATTCGACGGAGGGGAACGGATTGCAAAAGGTGATTATTTGCATCCGATCCATACAGAAAAAATGATGTATGAGCTGCGCACACATGCGGAAAATTTAAATAATGTACAGACCGGAGTTGCAGCGGCGGTAGAAGAAAAAATGAAGAGTGAGCGGTTTCGTACCGAACTGATCACCAATGTCTCCCATGATATTAAAACACCGCTTACTTCCATTATCAACTATGTGGATCTGATCAAAAAGGAGCCGACAGAGAGTGAAACAATGCGGGAGTACATTGAGGTGCTTGACCGACAGTCCAACTGTCTGAAAAACTGATTGAGGATCTGATGGAGGCATCCAAAGCATCTACCGGAAATCTTCCGGTGAATCCGGAAGTATGTGATGCAACGGTCGTTCTGACACAGATTGTCGGGGAGTTTTCGGAACGGGCAGAAAAAAACCAGCTGGAGATGGTTGTAGAATGTCCGCAACCACCCGTTGAAATCTATGTGGATGGCAGACATTTGTGGCGGATCATTGACAACCTGATGGGAAATATATGTAAGTATGCACAGCCGGGAACACGTGTGTATATTACGTTGGAAAAATTTCACGGAATGGTGATTATGACCTTCCGCAATATTTCGAAGGATCGACTGAAAATGACCAGCGAGGAACTTTTCGGAAGATTTGTCCGTGGAGACAGTTCCCGGAATACGGAAGGACACGGACTGGGGCTTTCTATCGCAAAAAGCCTGACCGAGCTGATGCATGGAAATCTTGCGGTGCAGATGGACGGCGATCTGTTTAAAGTAATTCTCAGTTTTGAGGAATATCAGGAGGATAAGAAGCAGTAAAGACCAAAAACTCCTCGGTTGTATTTCTATATGCCATATGCTATAATGTGGGACGTCTAAATACAGAATATAAACGGAGGACAAATCTGTGAAAATAATAATCGCCGGTGATGGCAAGGTCGGACTCACGCTGACGCAGAAGCTTTCTGCGGCAGGACACGACCTGACTTTGATCGATTCGAACCAGCGTGTGCTGGATTCGAGTGTGGAGCGTTACGATGTTATGGGGGTACAGGGAAACTGTGCCTCCATGCGCGTGTTGGAGAGTGCGGATGTGAAAAAGGCGGATCTGCTCATTGCAGCCACCAGTTCGGATGAAGTCAATCTGCTCTGTGGTATGACTGCCCATGGCCTGAATCCGAGAATTCACACCATTGCAAGAATCCGTAATCCCGAATACGGCAAGCAGATTTTTACCATGCGGGATGTCTATTCCCTTTCGCTTATGGTGAATCCGGAAAAACAGGCGGCGCGCGAGATTGAACGGCTGATCCGCTATCCGGGCTTCCTGCAGAGGGAAACATTTGCAAAAAGCCGTGTGGAAATCGTGGAGCTGCGGATTCAAAAAGGCAGTAAACTCTGCGATGTGGCACTGATGAATCTGGAAAATGTTGTCAAATGCAAGGTGCTTGTCTGCGCAGTGAGCCGCGGAGGGGTTGTGGAGATTCCATCCGGACATTTTATTCTCCGGGAGGGGGATCATCTGTTTATTACGGCAACTGCTGAGATGCTGACACAGCTTCTGCGCAATCTTGGCATTATCACGCACAAGGCAAAGCGTGTAATTATCTGCGGTGGCGGAAGAATCGGTTATTATCTGTCGACCTGGCTGGCAAAAGAAGGTGTCGGTGTGCTGCTGATTGAGCAGGATGAAGCGCGCTGTGAAGAATTATCCGGCAAACTTCCACCGGAAGTATGTATCATACACGGGGATGCCAGCAGTCAGTTTCTGCTTGAAAGTGAAGGCATCCATGATTGTGACGCCGTTGTAACCATGACCGGCATGGATGAAATGAATATGATTATTTCGCTGTATGCGCAGACCTGTGGAGTGCCGCAGGTGATCACGAAAGTCGGTCATATGGAGAATAACAGTATGCAGGACAGTCTGGGACTTGGCAGTGTGATCTGCCCGAAAGAACTTTGCTGCAATACGATTGTCCGTTATGTCCGTGCCATGCAGAATACAACAGGTGCAGCACTGACACTGCACAATATTGCAGAAGGACAGGCAGAAGCATTGGAGTTTGTCGTAGATGCCGACACAAAACATATCGGGGAACCATTGCGTAATATCCGCCTGAAACGCAATATACTGATCGCATGTATCAGCCATGGAAGTAAAACGGAGATTCCAAACGGAGATTCCATGTATGAGGCTGGAAATTCCGTGATTATCGTTGCAAAGGGCGGGATGACACTTTTGCAGCTGAATGATATTTTCGAGTGAGGATGCTATGAATTATAAAATGATGGGAAAATTTCTTTCCCAGATCTTAATTGTGGAAGCAGGATTTATGGTTCCGGCACTTTTAATCAGTCTGTATACCGGAAGCCGGGCAGCAGTTTACGGGTTTGGGTTGTCCATTCTGATCACTGCCGGAGTCGGTGCCTTAATGTATTATTTTTGCAGAAATTCCACCCGTCGTTTTTTTGCGAGGGAAGGGATGGTCTGCGTAGCCGGAAGCTGGATTGCAATCAGTTTTTTCGGATGTCTGCCATTTGTTTTTTCCAGGGAAATTCCAAACTTTGTCGATGCCCTGTTTGAAATTGTATCGGGATTTACAACCACAGGTTCTTCGATTCTGGGAGATGTGGAAGCACTTTCTCCCGGAATTATGTACTGGCGGAGTTTCAGCCACTGGCTGGGTGGCATGGGGGTACTTGTATTTCTTCTGGCACTTTCTCCGAACGGAGAGAGAGGCAAAGGGTATACCATGCATCTGCTGCGTGCGGAGAGTCCGGGACCGAATGTGAACAAGCTGGTGCCGAAAATGCGTACAACAGCAAGAATTTTGTACGTCATATACATGGTGCTGACATTCATCAATTTCCTGTTTCTCCTGTTGGGAAAAATGCCGGTTTTTGATGCCGTATGTACCGCTTTTGGAACGGCCGGCACAGGTGGATTCGGAATCCGAAATGACAGTATTGCAGGATACAGCCCATATATACAGAATGTATGTACGGTCTTCATGTTTTTGTTTGGAATCAACTTCAGCTGTTATTATCTGCTTTTAGTCCGGCATGTAAAGGAAGTGCTCAAAGATCAGGAACTGCGGCTGTATATCATCATATTTGTAGTCAGTATTCTTTTAATTACGTTCAATGTCCGGGGACTGTACGGCTCCTGGGAAGAGACCATCCGTCATGCGGCATTTCAGGTTTCCTCTATTATGACGACGACCGGGTTTGCAAGCACGGACTTTGATTTGTGGCCCGGATTTTCGAAAGCACTGTTGCTGTGCCTGATGTTTGTCGGTGCCTGTGCAGGAAGTACGGCAGGAGGGCTTAAGATGGGAAGACTTCTTCTGATTCTGAAAAACCTGCGCAGAAATATCCGCAGAATTTTAAGCCCGCAGCGTGTGGAAGTTGTGCGCATGAATGGAAACCGGATCGGGGAGGATGTATTAAATAATACAAATACCTACCTGGCGGCTTACGGTGTGATTTTAGTCGGAAGTTTTCTTTTGATTTCTATTGATGGACTGTCCATGACAACAAATGTGTCTGCGGTTGCTGCGTGCTTTAACAATATCGGACCGGGATTTGATGTGGTGGGACCTACCTGTAATTTTTCGGTGTATTCCTGGTTTTCCAAACTTGTGCTGATTTTTGACATGCTGGCCGGAAGATTGGAAATTTTCCCGATGCTTGTTCTCTTTTCAAGAAGTACCTGGAGACATAAATAATTGAATGGATTTCTCAATTATTTTATGGTAGAATAGTAGGGTGCTTTTACACAACAATAAAATATGGAGGAGAGAACATGTTAGAGAAAATGTTTAAGCTCAAAGAGAACAATACCACAGCGAAAACAGAAGTGATCGCCGGTATTACGACGTTTATGACCATGGCTTATATCCTGGCTGTAAACCCGAACCTGCTTTCACGGGCAGGAATGGACCCGACAGCAGTGCTGATCGCAACCTGTCTGGCATCCTTTATCGGTACGTTTGCAATGGCACTCCTTGCAAATTATCCGTTTGCACTTGCACCGGGTATGGGACTGAATGCATACTTTGCATTTACCGTATGCGGAAATATGGGATATTCCTGGAAGGTAGCCCTGATGGCAGTATTCTTCGAAGGTATTATCTTTATTATCCTTTCTCTTACCAATGTGCGTGAGGCAATTTTCAATGCCATTCCGACCACATTAAAGAAAGGTGTGAGCGCCGGCATCGGTTTGTTCATCGCGTTTATCGGATTGCAGGGTGGACATATCGTTGTAAACAACGATTCCACATTGTTATCTTATGTAAATTTCAGAGATAACTGGCATACCGAAGGAATCTGTGCAGTACTTGCACTGATCGGTCTGCTTCTTACTGCAATTTTATACATCAAAAAAGTCAAGGGATCTATTCTGATCGGTATTCTGGCTACCTGGATTCTTGGAATGATCTGTCAGGCAGCGGGTGTTTACCGTATCGATGCAGACGCTGGATTTTATTCTCTGTATCCGACATTTGCCATGACTGATTTTTCAAAGATTGGTGAGACGTTGGACAGTGTTTTACAGCAGATTTCCATGGAGTCGGAATTATGAACTTCATCGTAGTCATGTTGTCTTTCCTGTTTTAGATATGTTTGATACGATCGGAACACTGATCGGTGTATCGGATAAGGCCGGCATGTTAGACGAAGATGGAAAACTTCCGAACGTAAAGCAGGCACTGATGGCAGATGCAATTGCTACTTCTGCAGGTGCGGTTCTTGGTACGTCTACAACTACAACATTCGTAGAGAGCTCTGCCGGTGTCGGAGCTGGTGCAAGAACCGGTCTTGCATCCATCGTTACAGGATTATTATTCCTGCTTGCAATTTTCTTTGCACCAATCTTTACGGCAATTCCGGGCTTTGCAACAGCACCGGCGCTGATCTTTGTCGGATTCCTGATGGTATCCGCAATTGTAAAGGTTGATTTCGAGGATCTGACAGATGCAGTTCCTGCATATCTGTGCCTCATTGCGATGCCTTTAATGTACAGTATCGCAGAGGGTATTGCCATTGGTGTAATCTCTTTTGTACTGATCAATCTGATCTGTGGCAAGCGTAAGAAGATTACTCCACTGATGTATATCCTTGCAGTACTTTTTATCTGCAAATATATTTTCCTGTAATTACGCAGTGTACGAGCCGCTTTCCAGTAGGACGGGAAGCGGCTTAAAGTCTATCTGACTATATAAAATATAAATGGAGGAACAACTATGAAAAAATTAAACAAGGCAATGTCGGTTGCTGTGGCAGCAGCCATGATGGTATCCTTGGGCGCCTGTGGAAATTCCGCAGATGCAGCAAAAGACGGGACACAGAGTGCAGGTGCATCCGGTAAAGTATATAACATCGGAATCTGCCAGCAGCTGGAGCATCCGGCACTGGATCAGGCAACACAGGGATTTGAGGATGTCTTAAAGGAAAAGCTGGGAGACAATGTAAAATTTGATCTCCAGAATGCACAGAACGAGCAGGCAAATGCTTCTACAATTGCAAATAATTTCGTATCTTCCAATGTGGATCTGATTCTTGCAAATGCAACCACTGCTTTACAGGCATGTGCAGCAGCGACAACCGATATTCCGATTCTGGGAACTTCCGTTACCGATTATGCAACGGCTTTGGAGATCAGTGACTGGAGTGGTACAACCGGAAGAAATATCTCCGGTACATCCGATCTGGCTCCGCTTGATCAGCAGGAGGATATGCTCGTAGAGCTCTATCCGGATGCAAAGCATGTCGCAATACTTTACTGCTCTGCAGAGGCAAACTCCAAATATCAGGCAACCGAGTTTGAAAAATACCTGGATGAGGACGGTATCAGCTACAAAGAGTTTACCGCTTCCGATTCCAATGATATCGGTTCTGTGGTACAGAGTGCAACCGAGTATGCAGATGTCATTTACATTCCGACAGACAATACCATGGCACAGAACACAGAACAATCAACAATATCGCACTTCCGGCAGGAACTCCGATTATTGCCGGAGAGGAAGGTATCTGTAAAGGATGCGGAGTGGCAACGCTTTCCATCAGTTATTATGATATCGGAAAAAAGGCCGGTGAAATGGCATATGACATTTTAGTAAACGGTGCGGACATTACAACCATGAAGATTGAGACTGCACCAAACGTAACCAAAGAATACAACAAAGATATCTGTGATCAGCTGGGCGTTAAAATTCCGGATGATTACAAGGCTATCGAGGCTGAATAATTAAGGGGGATGGGTATCGTGTTAATATCTGCTTATTTTGCTTCCTTAAGTCCGCTGGCGCTGTTTCGTGCGCTGCCGGGCTCCATTGCACAGGGACTGATCTGGGGTCTTCTGGCATTGGGAGTATATATTACATACAAACTTCTGGATTTTGCGGATCTGTCGGTGGACGGTTCTTTTGCAACCGGCGGAGCTGTGGCGGTTATGCTGATCCGCAGTGATATGAATCCGTGGGTTCCCTTATTTTTGCATTTGCAGCAGGAATGCTTGCGGGAATGGTCACAGGTCTTCTGCACACCAAACTGGGAATTCCTCCAATTCTTGCCGGAATTTTAACGCAGATTGCACTGTACTCCATCAATCTGAATATTATGGGACAGTCCAATCAGGCGATCAGTGTGGATAAATATTCCCTTGCGGTATCGCTTCGTTATGTATCCGGTGATACAGCAGCAAAAATTAAAGTATTTACCACCTGTATCCTGTTTGGGGTAGTGATCGTGGCGATTCTTTACTGGTATTTCGGAACCGAGCAGGGGCATTCCATCCGGGCAACCGGATGTAACCCGCAGATGGCGCGTGCACAGGGAATCAATACCAGCTTCTGTAAGGTACTGGCACTTATGATTTCCAACGGACTCGTTGGTCTGTCCGGTGCACTTTATGCACAGTATCAGGGTGCAGCGGATGTCAATATGGGACGAGGCGCAATCGTTATCGGTCTGGCTGCCGTTATTATCGGAGATGTACTGTTTGGAAAACTGTGTGCAGGAAAGAAACTGGCATTTGCATATACGTTGTTTTCCGTGATCGTTGGAGCGATCATTTACTACCTTGTGCTGAGCATCATTTTGTGGCTGAAATTCCCATCGGATGATCTGAAACTGTTCTCAGCAATCGTGGTAGCAATTTTCCTTGCGATTCCATATCTGAAGAATAAGAAAAAAGCAACAAGGGGGCTGTAACCGATGAGTGAGATGTTAAAAATTGAAAATATCCGGAAAGTATTCAATCCGGGTACGATAAATGAAAAAGTGGCTCTGGACGGTGTCGACCTGACACTTGAGGAAGGCGAATTTGTCACAGTGATCGGTGGAAACGGTGCAGGAAAATCGACAACACTGAATGCCGTAGCCGGTGTATGGCCGGTAGATTCCGGAAAAATCTATATCGGCGGCGAGGATGTGACAAAGTTATCCGAGCATCGCAGGGCACAATATCTGGGACGTGTGTTCCAGGATCCGATGACCGGTACGGCTACCACAATGTCCATTGAGGAAAATATGGCAATTGCAGCAAGACGTGGAAAATCCAGGGGATTGCGATGGGGAATTACCAAAGCGGAACGCGAAAAATACCGCCAAATGCTTTCCACCCTGCATCTTGGACTGGAAGATCGCCTGACATCAAAAGTCGGTCTGTTATCCGGTGGACAGCGTCAGGCAATCACGCTTCTGATGGCTTCCATCCAGAAACCGAAGCTTCTGCTTCTCGATGAGCATACGGCTGCGCTGGATCCAAAGACTGCCGCAAAGGTACTTGAGATTTCGGATCAGATCATTTCAGAGAATCATCTGACGGCCATGATGGTAACACACAATATGAAGGATGCGATTGCCCATGGAAACCGTCTGATTATGATGCATGAAGGAAAAGTTATTTTAAATATCGCAGGTGAAGACAAAAAGAAACTTACGGTCGGAGATCTGCTGCATCAGTTTGAAAAAGTAAGCGGTGAGGAATTTGCAAGTGATAAAGCACTGCTTTCGTAGAAAATAACAGAATTGTTTATGCATGATAAGGGTCAAAACTGTTTTTGACCCTTAAATCATGTAGAAGGGAGATAGATATGCCTGTATTTGATTTCAGCAATACAACGGAAGAAAAGAAAGCCTGTGAGTGTACCTATACAACATTTCAGTCGAATGAAAACACTGCAAGTGCAAAATATCCGATTCTGGTTTTAGATAATACGGCAAAGCAGTGGAAATATCATTCCTGCGGAGTGTTTATGAACCAGACAAAGCGCACAGCATTTGAGTTTACCCAGGAAGACGGAACTGTATGTGCGGATATTTTGCGGGTGGATGCCCGTTTTGTCAATCTGCTTCGCTGGCTGGGGGAAAACCACATTAATGTCCGGCTGTCTGGAGAGAACACACCGGATGGATATGCCGTGTATAAGATCCGTGAAATTGCATTTGGCGGTGGAAAAAAGCTTTCCGCGGAAGATGGCTTTTTACAGTTTATGATGGAGCGTCTGTTTGCCAGCAGTGCACCGAGTGAGGAAGCGGTGGATGAGGAGCAGGAGGAAGACGGCGATGATATGAAGCTCCCAGTATTCAGAGCATCACCGATTTTATGACCTGCGCAGGACGGACCATGCCGGATAACATCCGGTTGTGGGCACGCCGGAATTTAGCAGTGGCACGTTCCAATGAAGTGTCTCCGGAAGAGCGGCGTCATGCACAGCGTGCACTTTCCATCATGATGAATATCCAGTGGAAAAACAATTATTTTGAGGCCATTGATCCAAAGGAAGCCCGTCGGATTTTAGATGAGGAACTGTATGGCATGGAGCGTGTAAAGCAGAGAATCATTGAGACGATCATTCAGATCAACCGCACACATACGCTTCCGGCATACGGACTGCTTCTGGTGGGACCGGCAGGAACTGGAAAATCGCAGATTGCCTATGCAGTTGCCCGTATTTTAAAACTTCCGTGGACAACTCTTGATATGAGTTCCATCAACGATCCGGAACAGCTGACCGGAAGTTCGAGAATTTATGCCAATGCAAAGCCGGGGATCATCATGGATGCATTTGCCATGGCAGGAGAGTCAAGCCTGGTATTTATTATCAATGAGCTGGATAAGGCAGCTTCTGGAAAAGGAAACGGAAATCCGGCAGATGTCTTACTGACACTTCTGGATAATCTGGGATTTACAGATAACTATATCGAGTGTATGATCCCGACATCCGGTGTTTATCCGATTGCAACAGCAAACGATAAGGAGCAGATCAGCGCACCGATTCTGTCGCGTTTTGCGGTAATTGATATCCCGGATTATACATTTGAGGAAAAGAAGATCATTTTCTCTAAATTTGCGCTGCCAAAGGTATTAAAGCGCATGAGCTTAAAGGAAGAGGAATGTATCATCACAGATGACGCATTGAATACGATTGTGGATCTGTATTCGGGCACCAGTGGTATCCGTGATTTAGAGCAGGCGGCAGAGCATATTGCTGCAAATGCGCTGTATCAGATTGAGGTGGATCATCTGAAATCTGTTACCTTTGATGCAAAGATGGTGAGAAAACTCCTCATTTAAATGGCTGGTTAAAAAATATTTGTGTTGTAAAAAGCCATACAAGGTGGAACACTATCGGAAATAGGAGGTGCATACTATGGCAACAAAAACTGCAAATGTAACAGCACGAGTACCATTTTCACTTGATATTCCGGATAAACTTGCTACGAGAGATTCTATAACACAAGCTGAATTTGATACTATGATGCAGACCGGACTTGCACAGGCAAAAAGAATTGATGCTGTATCTGTTGATGAGGCTTTTAATCAATTAAAGGTGGAGATATAGTGCATTATATTTCAAAGGATCTGATGGCACCGGATGCAGCGGATAATCTGCTTGATAAGATGAAAGTAGAGATTAGAACAAGAAAATTGGAGGTAGCATTATGGCAAAAGATGAGCTGTTTTCTGGCGAATCAAAGAATATTGAATACAAGGTAGTTGTACCGGATAAAAGCGAAAAATATATGAAAACAGTTGTGGCTTTTGCCAATACACAGGGTGGCAGACTGGTCATAGGTATTGATGATAAAACACATCAGGTAGTTGGTGTTGACAATGATAGTTTGTTTCAAGCTATGGACGCTTTGACAAATGCTATATCAGATTCTTGTGAACCGCAGATCATACCGGACATTGGGCCGCAGACGGTTGATGGCAAGACAGTCATTGTTATCACGGTGGAAGCAGGAAAAAACCGACCATATTATATTAAAGCCCAAGGTAAGGCGAAAGGCACCTATATTCGTGTGGCTGGTACTTCCAGACATGCGCATCAGGAAAAGATAAGTGAGCTGGAGATGGAAGGCGCCCGTATTTCTTGGGATGAGCTTACTTGTGTAGGATATGAAGTGACGGAAGAAGCAACGCAGTCTTTATGCAAGGATATTGAAGATTTCCGAAAGAAGGCAGGACTTTCGGGGCATGATGTAAGAAAAGAGCAGTTGTTTAATTGGAAAATTTTGAAGAAAAGCGAAGGCAATGTGCTTGCATCAAATGCGTATGTGCTGCTAACATCAGATTATTTTCCGTTTGCAAAGACGCAGTGCGCCGTATTCAAGGGAACGGATAGAACGGTTTTTCTTGATAAACGGGAATATACTGGACCGATATACAAGCAGATAGAGAGTGCGGTTGATTTTGTTTTGAGAAATATCAGACTTGGAGTGACAATAGATGGCTTAGTGCGTCGGGAAAGCTATGAACTCCCAGTAGAAGCAATTCGTGAAATGATAATCAACGCACATTGTCACAGAAACCTGTTAGATGAATCCTGCATACAGGTGGCAATTTATGATGATCGCTTAGAAGTGACATCTCCAGGTGGACTATACAATGGACTAACCTACGAGGAAGTGATGAAAGGTCATTCCAAGATTAGAAACAAGCTGATTGCAAATATATTTGGTCAGATGGGACTGGTAGAAGCGTGGGGAAGTGGCATCAGAAGAATTATAAGTGTTGCTGGAGAATATGGACTGCCTGTTCCGACTGTGGAAGTATTTGATGATATGTTTCGGGTGAATTTATATAGGAATGTGCAGCATAATGCAAATGGTGGAGAAAATAGTGGAGTAAATGGTGGAGTAAATGGTGGAGTAAATGGTGGAAATGATTTCGGAGATAAAGTCCGTATCAGAGAAAAAGCACAGAAATTGACGGAGACTCAGGAGAAAATACTAGATTGTATAGCAGAAGATAAATATATTTCGGTCAAAAAAATAGCAGACAGAATAGATATATCTAGGCGGACTGTTGAAAATAATATTAAAAAAATGAAAGAATCAGATATTGTGGTTCGTCATGGTTCACCGAAAAATGGGTATTGGGAGATTATAGAATAAACTGTAATTCTGAAAAAGTATATCAGCAAAAGTGTAAAGGAGTGAATGTATGTCAGAGTGGTTTTCCCTGAGCTTGTGAATAAAAATATACCAAAGCAGATTAACACTATTGTAAACAGAGACAGTAATCCGGAGGAACCCAGAGTGCTTGCACTTGAAGATTTAGTATCTGTTGCTACTTCTTCGCAAATTCAGTCCATTGACAAACCTCGGTAAAATAGCATAAGATAAAATGGACAGGGAGAGAAAAAGTGAAGCGGTAACGCGTAATTTATAGAATCAGAGGAGATGGAACATATGGCAAGACATAAGCTTGAGAATGAACTCATTGCAATCGAAGTGGAGGAACATGGGGCAGAATTAAAATCTCTGGTCCGTAAAAATACCGGAAAAGAATATATGTGGAAAGCTGATCCAAAATTCTGGGGACGCACCTCACCGGTACTGTTTCCGTTTGTTGGAGCGGTAAAAGACAAACAGTTTCGTACCAAAGGACAGACTTACACCATGGGACAGCATGGATTTGCCCGTGATATGGATTTTACACTGGATTCCAAGACGGAGGATACGCTCTGGTTTGTATTACAGTCCAATGAGGAAACTATGGAAAAATATCCCTATGCATTTACTCTTCGCATTGGATATCACATAGAGGGAAATAAGCTGGAAGTGCTCTGGCAGGTGGAAAATCCTTCGGAAGAGGAACTTCCGTTTTCGATTGGCGGACATCCGGCATTCAACCGTCCAAAGAATTGTAAAATCCGTTTTGATGTGGCAGGCCCGCTCACAAGTACAACGATTGTGGATGGTCTGGTCGGAAACGGTACTGTGGATTATGAATTGAAAAATAGTTATCTGACAGTTACCGATCATCTGTTTGATGATGATGCCCTTGTGATTGAAAATCAGAATGTGCATGAAGTCTCTCTTTGTGACATGGAAGGAAATCCCTATCTGACCGTTACGATGGATGCTCCATTGTTTGGAGTCTGGTCACCGGCGGGAGCAGATGTACCGTTTATATGTGTAGAGCCATGGTATGGACGCTGTGACAGTGCTGATTTTACCGGAGATTTAAAAGATCGGGAGTGGGGAAATCTGATTGCACCGGGCGGTATCTGGAAAGCCCATTATACGGTGGAGGCAGTATAGAAAGCCAGAAAAATTCTCTTGACAGAAAAGGAAAGAAAGATTATAGTCTTATACATAGACAATTTTATAAAGATCTTCAGGGCAGGGTGCAATTCCCTACCGGTGGTATAGCCCACGAGCCGCAAGGCATGATTCGGTGAAACTCCGAAGCCGACAGTACAGTCTGGATGAAAGAAGATAAAGGATAGAAACACAAGAACCCGTGTATGGTTGTGGTGGATATTGAAATGTTTGCTCTGGAATTTATTTCCAGAGCATTTTTTATTTCCTATGAATAAAAGGATTTGAAAATATATCCCCGGCAGCAGAACACGGTAAAAAGAAGCCCTGAGCATTTGCTTGGGGCTTTTGTGGTATGGCGAAGCCATATCACTGATGAAAAAGGAGAAAAAATGACAGATGAATATTACATGCGCCGAGCAATAGCACTGGCACAAAAAGGAGAAGGACAGGTATCCCCGAATCCTCTGGTAGGTGCTGTGATTGTAAAAGATGGAAAAATTATCGGAGAGGGATATCACGAACACTACGGACAGCCACATGCAGAACGGAATGCACTGGCTAATTGTATACAATCCCCGGAAGGGGCTACGATTTATGTGACCTTAGAGCCGTGCTGTCATCATGGAAAACAACCACCATGTACCGATGCTCTGCTTGCCGCAGGAATTCGCAGAGTAGTGATTGGTTCGAAAGATCCGAATCCACTTGTTCATGGAAAGGGCATCCGGATTTTGCGGGAACATGGAGTAGAAGTGACTGAACAGGTATTACAGGACGAATGTGATGAAATGAATGAAGTATTTTTTCATTATATCCAGACAAAACTTCCGTTTGTCATTTTAAAATATGCGATGACACTGGATGGAAAAATTGCCACGTATACCGGGGCATCCCGCTGGGTGACAGGAGAAGCGGCGCGTGCGCATGTACACCGTATGCGGAACCGTTACCATGCCATTATGGTTGGCGTGGGAACGGTACTTGCGGATGATCCGATGCTGACCTGCCGGCTAGGAAAAACAGAAAATGGGGTAAACCCGGTGCGCATCATTTGTGATACAGTATTGCGGACGCCATTAGAATCACAGATTGTGCGTACCGCAAAAGAAGTTCCAACGATTATAGCAAGCTGTAACCGGCAGGAAGCCATGCATATGCCATATGTGGAGGCAGGATGTCAGATTTTAGTCACACCGGAAAAAGATGGGCAGGTAGATCTTTGGGATCTGATGCGACAGCTTGGAGAACAGGAGATTGACAGCGTGATTCTCGAAGGTGGTGGAACTTTAAACTGGTCGGCTCTGCAAGCTGGGCTTGTACAGAAGGTGCAGGCATATGTGGCGCCTAAGCTGTTTGGCGGGGCAACAGCCAAAACCCCGGTTGAGGGGCAGGGATTTTTAAAACCTGCAGAGGCCGTGACATTAAGCCGGACAAAAGTTACAGCGTTGGGATCGGACTGGCTGATAGAGGGATACCCGGCGACAGAGGGGAGGCCATTATCATGTTTACAGGAATCATAGAGGAGATGGGAACCATTGAAAACATTGCAAAAGGCGCACATTCTGCGGTGTTGACGATTAACGCCAGAAAGATACTTGAGGATGTGCATATCGGAGACAGCATAGCGGTAAACGGAGTCTGCCTGACGGTCACTTCCTTTGACGGTGAAACATTTACCGCGGATGTGATGCATGAAACATTAAACCGGTCGTCACTGGCACAGTGTAAGCGGAAAAGTCCCGTGAATCTGGAGCGTGCCATGCCGGCAAACGGAAGGTTTGGCGGGCATATTGTGGCAGGACATGTGGATGGAACCGGACAGATCACTGAAAAAAAACGGGATGACAATGCCGTGTGGATACGGGTGGAGGCACCACCGGAAGTGCTTCGGTATGTGGTGGAGAAAGGCTCGGTTACCATAGATGGAATCAGCCTTACGGTCGCCGCTGTGACGGCACATGACTTTTCCGTGTCCGTGATCCCACATACGGCGGAGGTGACAACGCTTGGAAGCAAAAAAGAGGGAGATATTGTGAATTTAGAAACGGATATCATCGGAAAATATGTGGAAAAACTGCTGCATCCACAGGAAGAAAAAAAAGAAAGCCACATCACCCGGGAATTTCTGGAAAACTGTGGATTCTAAAACACCATGGATATAAAAAGAGAAAAAATAACAGGAGGAATGAACAATGGAAGGATTTGCAACCGTTGAGGAAGCACTTGAAGAATTACGAAATGGAAAACTGATTCTTGTCACCGATGACGAGGATCGCGAAAATGAGGGCGATTTTATATGTGCCGCGGAATTTGCCACAACGGAAAACATCAATTTTATGGCAATGCATGGAAAAGGGCTGATCTGTATGCCAATGTCCGCTGAATATGTAAAAAAGCTGCATTTTCCGCAGATGGTGGAAAATAATACGGACAATCATGAAACCGCGTTTACGGTTTCCGTGGATTATGTGGAAACAACCACAGGCATTTCCGCTGCCGAGCGTTCCATGACCGCCATGCGCTGTGTGGCAGAGGATGCAAAACCGGAGGATTTCCGGCGTCCGGGACATATGTTTCCGCTTCTGGCAAAGAAGAACGGGGTGCTGGAGAGAAACGGGCATACGGAAGCAACCGTGGATCTGTGCCGCCTGGCAGGCTTAAAAGAATGTGGGCTCTGCTGTGAGATCATGCGCGAGGATGGCACCATGATGCGCACGACGGAACTGCTTGCACTTGCAAAAAGGCACGGTATAAAAATGATTACCATTGCCGCACTCCAGGAATACCGCAAATGCCATGAAAAGCTGGTGGACTGTGTGGCTGTGACAAAGATGCCGACGAAGTATGGAAAGTTTCGGGCATACGGTTATGTGAACCGTTTAAATGGTGAACATCATGTGGCATTAGTCAAAGGAAAAATCGGGGACGGAGAAAATGTACTCTGCCGTGTACATTCCGAGTGCCTCACCGGAGATACCTTTGGCTCCCTGCGGTGCGACTGTGGACAGCAGTTTGCCGCTGCAATGACACAGATTGAAAAGGAGGGACGAGGGATTTTACTTTACATGCGGCAGGAAGGCCGCGGTATCGGACTGATCAACAAACTGCGTGCATATGAACTGCAGGAACAGGGAATGGACACTTTAGATGCCAATCTTGCCTTAGGATTTGCCGGGGATGAGCGCGAATATTACATCGGCGCACAGATCTTAAAGGATCTGGGTGTGCACAGCATGCGGCTTTTAACCAACAATCCCGACAAAGTATACCAGCTCGGAGAGTTTGGAATTTCCATCACAGAGCGCGTGCCGATCCAGATGCAGGCCACACCGTATGACCTGTTTTACTTAAAAACGAAGCAGAATCGTATGGGACATGTATTAAACTTTTAAAATGAAGAAAAGGAGAATGAACATTATGAGTACACTGGAAGGAAAATTAGTAGCAAACAATATGAAGGTAGGAATCGTCGTCGCACGGTTCAACGAATTTATCACTAACAAACTGCTGGGCGGTGCCATGGATGGCCTGCTGCGTCATGATGTGAAGGAAGAGGACATTACGGTGGCATGGGTGCCGGGGGCATTTGAAATCCCATTGATCGCAAAGAAGATGGCAATGAGTAAAAAGTATGATGCCGTGATCTGTCTGGGAGCTGTGATCCGCGGAAGCACAAGCCACTACGACTATGTCTGCAATGAAGTATCCAAGGGAGTGGCAGCAGTTTCACTGGAGAGTGAAATTCCGGTTATGTTTGGCGTGGTCACGACGGAAAATATCGAGCAGGCAATTGAGCGTGCGGGAACGAAAGCTGGAAACAAGGGGTATGATTGTGCACTGGGTGCTGTGGAGATGGTAAATCTCATCCGCCAGATTTAAAAAGAAAAGGACAATGCAGGCACGATATAAAAATATAAGCCATGCAGTATTCTACAACTAACCAAAATTAGCTGATAAAAACTATCAGAAAAAATGCTTGCTATTTTTCAATATGTCAGATATAATCTTTCTTGGGTTAGATACAACTAACTTCCTTGTGTAAATCATTGGAAGACTCCTTCGCAAACACATAACTGCTGAGTGTGTTTAACGGAAGTACAGACGACGCCATTACCGCTTCCGGAAGGAGTTCTTCGCATATCGAAAGGAGAACAGAAAAATGAATTATCTGGAGATTGAAAAAGTAGTTGGAAGAGAAATTTTGGATTCAAGAGGAAACCCTACTGTTGAGGCAGAGGTTACATTGATAGATGGTACAATCGGAAGAGGTATGGCACCAAGCGGTGCATCCACCGGTGAGTTTGAAGCCTTAGAACTTCGCGACGGAGACAAGAGCCGTTACCTTGGAAAGGGCGTGCAGAAAGCCGTTGAAAACATCAACACCGTGATCAATGGGACACTGCAGGGCATGGATGCATCTGACACCTATGCAATTGACAAAGCCATGATCGATGCGGACGGAACGAAGGACAAGTCCAAACTCGGAGCAAATGCAATTCTTGCGGTTTCCATCGCATGTGCCAGAGCGGCAGCAATTTCACTGGATATTCCGCTTTATCGTTTCCTTGGCGGGGCTTCCGGAAATCGTCTTCCGGTTCCAATGATGAACATCGTAAACGGTGGATGCCATGCATTGTCTTCCGGACTGGATGTACAGGAATTTATGATTATGCCGGTAGGAGCACCTTCTTTTAAGGAGTGTCTCAGATGGTGTGCGGAAGTATTCCATGCACTGGCTTCTATTTTAAAGGACAGAGGACTTGCCACATCCGTTGGGGATGAGGGTGGTTTTGCACCGGCACTGAAATCGGATGAGGAAGCAATCGAGACCATTCTTGAGGCTGTAAAGAAAGCTGGATATGAGCCGGGAAGGACTTTAAGATTGCAATGGATGCCGCTTCTTCCGAGTGGAAGACAGGAAAGAAGGGCGAGTACAAACTGCCAAAGGCCGGAACCGTATATACTTCTGAACAGCTGATTGATCATTGGAAAAAGCTTGTGGAGAAATATCCGATCATTTCCATAGAGGATGCACTGGATGAAGAGGACTGGGAAGGATGGCAGAAGCTTACCGCCGAGCTGGGGGACAAAGTACAGCTTGTCGGTGATGACCTTTTCGTTACCAATACCGAGCGTCTGGCAAAGGGAATCAGCCTTGGCTGCGGAAACTCCATTCTGATCAAGTTAAACCAGATTGGTTCCGTTTCCGAAACTTTAGAGGCAATCAAGATGGCACACAAAGCCGGATACACAGCCATTTCTTCTCACCGTTCCGGAGAGACAGAAGATACCACAATCGCAGATCTGGCTGTCGCATTAAATACCTGTCAGATCAAGACCGGTGCACCGAGCAGAACAGAGCGTGTGGCAAAATACAACCAGTTACTCCGTATCGAAGAAGAACTTGGCGCAGCAGCTGTTTATCCGGGTATGGGAGCATTTAACGTACAGAAGTAGTATCCGGATATTATAATTGACAATATCAAATTTTTGTTTTACATACTTCAATTTTTTCTTCTTATTTGAGAGAGACCGTAAGGTCTCTCTCATTTTGTGCATGTATCCGAAAAAAGCAGAAAAATTTTAAAAAGTGCAAAACATTGACGATACAGGCATAAGAAACTATAATAGGGACAGAAACAAAAGAGGGAGGGAATCGTTTGTGAAAAAGAAGGGTAACATTTCTATTAAAGCAAAATTACTTGGAATTATTATTCCGGTAGTAATTGCGATTATACTGATTCTGGTGTTTACCGCATATCATGTATCATCCGGAATTATCGAGAGTTATTCCAAAAATTTACTGGAATCTTCGGTAAACAGTCAGGCATCAAAAATTGAGGCATGGCTTGAGGAAAATCTGGCATCCATGCAGATGGCAAAGAACATGATTGAAAAATTACACCCGGATGAGGCGCAGCTGCAGACCATTTTGGATGCATCCTGCGGATACAGTGAAAATTATCCGGAAGGTCTTTTCCTTGCAGATGCCAATGGCAGCTTTTTAAAAGGTACAGACTCCAAAAAGCAGGAACCGAATCCGAAGGAAAGTATGTGGTATCAGGAAGGTATGACAAGAGTGAATATGGCGGTTGGATCTGCACATCAGAATCCGGACGGAACGAATGTTGTCAGTGCATCCGGACTTTTGAATGATGGTTCAGATACCGTGCGTGTAATTGCAGCCGATATGACACTGGACCGTATTTCCGTGATTGTAAATTCTTTTATCGGAATGCACGATGCAGAGGCATTTCTTGTGGACAAGGACAGCAGCGTGATCCTTGCAAGCAGGGATTCCGATCTGATTTCCAAGACACTGGGGGCAGACGGACAGAGTGCGTTTTATAAAGATGTGGAGAAAAAGGTTTCCGGCAAATCGTATGATTTCTGTACACTCGATGGAAATATGACGGTATTTAAGGAAGTAAATGGAACCAACTGGCTGCTGGTTTCCTATGTTCCTACGAATGTTGTACTTGCGGATCTGGTAGGATTGCGGAATCTTATGATCATTTTCAGCATTATTTCGATCCTTGTATTGTGTGTTTTGATCGAACGTGTGACGCATGTGGTGATTCGTCCGGTGAAGGAGATGACAAGGGTAATTACCAGCATGGCATCCGGTGACTTTACCGTATCCATGAAGGTGAAAGGAAATGATGAGATTGCTGTGATGGGGCGCAGCGTGGAACATTTTATTGCATCAATGAAGGAAATGATCCGGCAGATGGGACATGTCTCCGACCGTCTGGAAAAACAGGCGGGATCGAGCAAGAATGTTTCGGGTGAAATGAATTCTGCTGCAAATATCCAGTCACAGTCCATGACGGAACTGAATGCAACGGTTGATCAGCTGTCGGTTTCCGTCAATGAAATCGCACAGAACGCAACCCAGCTTGCCGGTGTTGTTGCGGATACCAAAGAGGACAGCGATAAAGTAGAAGATAAGATGCGTACCACTGTGGAAGTATCAGAAAAAGGAAAAGCCGATATGGAGAGCGTTGGAAATGCGCTTCATAATATCGAAATTTCCATACATAACCTCGAAGAAGCGGTTGATAAAGTGGGTACGGCTTCCGGAGAAATCGTAGATATTATAAAACTGATCGGGGATATTGCAGAGGAAACAAATCTGCTCTCCTTAAATGCATCGATTGAAGCAGCGCGTGCAGGGGAAGCCGGACGCGGATTTGCGGTAGTTGCCTCACAATTGGGGTACTTGCAAAAAACAGTGCGGATTCGGTAGCGCATATTACATCACTCATCAATGAAATTAACGGACTTGTGGATGATGCCGTCAAACAGGCCGGAAGCAGTGCAAGCGATATCGAAAGCAGCGCGGATCTGATCCATACAGCGGTGGATACATTTGACCAGATTTTCCAGAATATCCAGGAAACCAGCCATCTGATAGAGGGTGTGGTAGAAAAAATCAACCAGGTGGATCAGGTGGCAACCAATGTTGCCGCAATTTCCGAAGAACAGGCGGCAAGTTCGGATGAAATTCTTGCCACTTCGGAATCCATGCTCCAGCAGGCAAAGAGTATTTCCAAGAACAGTGAACAGGTGGAAGCGGAAGCCGGAAATCTGGCAGAATCTGCAGACCAGCTGGCGGATCAGGTCAAGCAGTTTCAGATATAGGAGGGTAAAAGGTCATGAAGAAAGTAATCAGTTGTATGATATGCGCCCTGCTTCTTGTGGGCTGCATGGCAGGATGCGGCAGTACCGGAGGCAAATCCGGCAGCGGAAACGGAATCAAAATCATGATGTCGTTGTCACAGGGAGATGATTTCCGTAACACGATTGTGGAACAGGCAAAAAAGACGGCACAGGAAAAAGGTGCAACACTGGATGTCTATGATGAGGATGGTTCCCTGGAGAGTCAGGTGGAACATATCAAACAGGCAGCAAAAGAAAAATACGATGTGATTTTATGTGGACCGGTTAATGCAGATACCGCGCTGGAACTGGAATCACTGGCAGACGGAATTCCTGTTATCTTTTATAACAGTTGTCCGGATGCATCGTATCTGGAGACCGGAAAATATATGTATGTGGGTTCCGATGAAAATGTAGCGGGACAGTATCAGGCAGAGTATATCCTGGATAAGTTTTCTTCTTCGGATGAAATCAATGTGGCAATCTTCAAGGGACCAAGGAACCATTCGGCAACGAAAGGACGTACGGGTGCATTGAAGGATACATTGAATGCGTCCGGCAAGAAAATCAATTATGTATTTGAGGATAATGCAGACTGGGATCAGGCAACGGCACAGAAGATGTTTGAACTTTTCTTAAAGACCGGACAGTCCTGTGATGTTGTGGCATGTAACAACGATTCCATGGCGATGGGAATTGTCGATGCATGCAAAGAGGCAGGAATAAACGGTATGCCAATTCTTGGTATTGATGCGACGGCCGGTGGATGTGCAGCGATCGAGGCGGGAGATATGGCATTTACCGTCTATCAGTCAGGTGTTGGACAGGGAAAGATGGTTGTAGAGACTGCGATTGCTGCGGCAAATGGTTCGGATGTAACAAAACTGGAAGGGGCAACGAAGGATGGCCTTTATGTATGGGTGCCATTTGAAAAAGTTGACAGTTCTAATGTAAAAGATTACGAATAGACTTGCAATCATGCGTGCATTTTGGGATAATAAAAAAAGTTTGAACAAAGGTGGACGTAACAGTGAGTCATAGAATAAAAATAACGGACTTTATGGCACCGGAGCTGGATGTGTACGCGCGGCTGACCGAAAATCAGCTGCTGAACCGTGCGCATCCGGAAGAAGGAATGTTTATTGCCGAAAGTCCCAAGGTGATTGAGCGGGCACTGGATGCGGGATGCATACCGGTGTCTTTGCTTATGGAAACAAAACATGCTCAGGGAGAAGCAAAAGAAATGATCGAAAGATGCGGGGATATTCCGGTGTATACGGCAGAATTTGATGTGCTGACAAAGCTGACCGGTTTTGCCCTGACCAGAGGGGCACTTTGTGCCATGTACCGGCCGAAATTGCAGGAACCGGAGCAGATTTGTGCCAAAGCCAGACGCATTGCAGTACTCGAAAACGTGGTAAATCCAACCAATGTCGGTGCTATTTTCCGTTCGGCGGCTGCGCTCTTTATGGATGCGGTGCTTCTGACGCCGGGATGCAGTGATCCGCTGTACCGGCGCGCCATTCGGGTAAGCATGGGAACCGTATTTCAGATTCCGTGGACATACCTGCAGACAGAAAACGGGGTGAAAAATCCACCCGGTCAGGCGGCAGGAGCGGATATTGACCATTTGCATAAAATGGGATTTCGTGTGGCAGCCATGGCACTTTCCGGGGATTCGGTTGGAATTGATGATCCGGCACTGGCTGCGGAAGAAAAGCTGGCTGTCGTGCTTGGCACGGAAGGGGATGGTCTGGCAGGACATACGATTGCGGACTGCGATTATACGGTCTGTATTCCGATGTCGCATGGCGTGGATTCGCTCAATGTAGCGGCGGCAAGTGCCGTGGCATTCTGGCAGCTAGGGAGAAATAATTGTACAATTAAGCATTAATGTGGTACACTATATATTGTTTTTATTAGCTTACAATACTTTTCAAAGGAGAAATATATATCATGAAACTCGGCATTGTTGGACTCCCAAACGTGGGAAAAAGTACCTTATTCAATTCACTGACCAAAGCAGGTGCACTGTCTGCGAACTATCCGTTTGCGACCATCGATCCAAACGTAGGAATCGTTTCGGTTCCGGATGAGAGAATCGTAAAGCTCGGTGAGCTTTATCATACAAAAAAGGTGACACCTGCCACAATCGAATTTGTTGATATTGCAGGACTTGTAAAAGGTGCCAGCAAGGGAGAGGGACTCGGAAACCAGTTCCTTGCCAATATCAGGGAAGTCGATGCGATTGTACATGTAGTGCGTTGTTTCGAGGATACCAATATTATCCACGTCGACGGTTCCATTGATCCGGCGCGCGATATTGAGACAATTAATCTGGAGCTTATTTTCTCCGATATCGAAATTCTTGACCGTAGAATTGCCAAAATTGCCAAGCAGGCAAGAATGGACAAGACACTTGCCAAGGAACTGGAGCTGGTTGAGGCAGTGAAGGCACACCTTGAGGATGGCAAGATGGCAAGAACATTTGAAGTACCGGACGATGATGATGCACAGATCTGGTTTAAGGGATACAATCTCCTTACCGCAAAGCCTACTATTTATGCGGCAAATGTAGCAGAGGATGATCTTGTAGATGATGGAGCTTCCAACCCGCATGTGGCAAAGGTTCGTGAGATGGCAAAGGAAGAAGGCGCAGAAGTATTTGTGATCTGTGCACAGATTGAACAGGAACTTTCCGAACTTTCCGAGGAGGAAAAGAAAGAATATCTCGATGATCTTGGGGTGGCATCGAGCGGACTCGACAAGCTGGTTGCAGCAAGTTACCGTCTGCTTGGACTGATCAGTTTCCTTACCGCAGGGGAGGATGAGTGTCGTGCCTGGACGATTAAAGAAGGAACGAAAGCACCACAGGCAGCTGGAAAGATCCATACCGATTTTGAGCGTGGATTTATCAAAGCTGAGGTTGTCAATTATCAGGATCTGCTGGATAATGGAAGTCTTGCAGCAGCCAGAGAAAAAGGAATCGTTGGCATGGAAGGAAAAGATTATGTGGTCAAAGATGGCGATGTAATCCTGTTCCGCTTTAACGTATAGCCGGCAGCACATGGAATAAAATAATGGGAAGCGCATAGAATATTTCAAGAAAGAAAAAGCAGGAGTATTGTATGCGTTTTTCTGATTTGTGCGAAAAAGAAGTGGTCAATGTCAAGGACTGCCGCTGCCTTGGCAGCGTACGGGATTTGGATATCGACAAAGAATGTGGAAAAATTCTGGCTTTGATTGTTCCTGGTCCGGGAAAATATCTGGGCTGTTTTTGCAGAGACAGCGAATTTTTTATTCCATGGGCTAAAGTTATTCGGATTGGACCCGATATAATACTTGTAGAGTTTGATGAAAAAGACATGAAACGCCGGATTGGCAAAGGATAATTTGGTTTTGTATTGGATGCAGGAGGAGAAATCCTATGAAATGTCCGTATTGCAGCAGTGAAAATACAAGAGTGATTGATTCGCGTCCTGCGGATGACAATAATTCGATTCGCAGAAGAAGACTTTGCGATGATTGCGGAAAGCGTTTTACAACCTATGAAAAGGTGGAAACCATTCCCCTGATCATTATAAAAAAAGATAACAATCGTGAGCAGTACAACCGGACAAAAATCGAAAAAGGCGTATTGCTTGCATGTCACAAGCGGCCAATTTCTGCAGAACAGATCTCAAAGCTTGTGGATGATGTAGAAATCGAGATTTTTAACCGTGAAGAAAAAGAGATACCGAGTGCTTTGATCGGTGAAATTCTCATGGATAAGTTAAAGGAGTTGGATCCGGTTGCCTACGTGCGTTTCGCATCGGTATACCGTGAATTCAAAGATGTAAACACATTTATGAATGAGCTGAAAAAAATGCTCGGATGAATTTGTAACCAGAGGTGCTTATGAATATTTCAGGAATGCGCCCGTATGAGGGCTTTTATGAGTACAATTCCATAAAGGCTGTTGCGCTTAGAAGCCAACAGATTGCGGCAGTGCAGAATGCCTCTGGGGATGAGGAACTTTCCGGTGGCAGTCAGCCGCAGGGACAGACACAGACGAAGCGTCCGCAGACGTACAGTGCATTTGATTATGCAAAGGAGTACCAGCCGGATGAAACGTATGAACTGAAGGGTGCAGACAGTGATCTGGCAGGTCTGGATATGCAGAAAGCAATTTCCGATATGGAAAAGGATCAGGTGTTGCAGCAGTATCAGTATTTTGTGGGAACGCAGGATACCGGAGTGAAGAAGACCCCGTTGGATACCGGGATTTCTGCTTTGCGTTCCGGAGAGAATTTTTCCCTTTAGTACATAACACACAAAGGAGAGACCTATGTGCGCATTTCTATATCCGGATGAATATCTGGATTCCACTTATAGCATAGATTTTGATCAATTATATAAAGAAGGATACCGGGGAATTATATTTGATATTGATAACACCCTCGTACCACATGGAGCGCCTGCGGATGAGCGGGCGATTTCTTTGTTTACCCATTTAAAGGAACTTGGGTTTCATTGCATGCTCCTTTCGAATAACAAGGAGCCACGGGTGAAAATGTTCAACGATGCAGTGCACGTCAATTATATTTACAAGGCAGGGAAACCCAAACCGGCAGGGTATCGCAAGGCAATGGAGGTACTGGGCACGGACACATCAAATACTATTTTTGTGGGAGATCAGATTTTTACGGATGTGTGTGGGGCAAATCTGGCAGGAATCCGGACAATTCTTGTAAAACCGATCCATCCAAAAGAGGAGATTCAGATTGTGTTAAAGCGTCGGTTAGAAGCGATTGTACTGCTTTTCTATCGTCTGCACTGTAAAATCGTAAAACCAAAGTATCCATCGGCAAGAAAATAAAATCTGCCCGGACCGTAAATATATGGTTCGGGCATTTTTATTAGGCTTTTTGACGGCTTTTCTGCCGGTTTACACATAGGTAGACTGCAAAAAGTGCCACAAAGAATAGAAGCTGGATTCCGATACACATCCAGTAGGTTGAGGCTGAAAATACATCATTTGCATACGATCCGAACATGTTCGTGATCCGCACATACCAGTAGGCAGGTAGAAAACGTCCGATTGCCAGCACGGTATTTCCTAAAAATGCCTGTGGTACAAAAATTCCACACAGGAAACTCATACCAAGTCCGAGAATATTGGCAATCATATTGATCCTATTATAATCCATTGGAAACGCACCCAGGAGCAGGGCGATTGCCGTTGCAATCAAAAGAAAGACGGCACTGTTTAGGATACACAGACAGCCACTTTGCGAGAAAAGCTGTGAGGGTCCATATATGACTGCTGCAATTCCAAGAAATCCAATCCACCATAAAAATACATAGATTAGACAGCCAAGCCCAAGCTGTAGACTGACGCACGACTGTGGCAGCGCACCGCAGGAGATCCGTGTCTTCATAAGTGGTTTGCAAAATGCCATCAGAACCGGGGAAAGCCCTTCTAAAAGCATCATCAGAATGATATACGGAAAATATTGGAAGAAGTAGTACATACGGGAATTTTTGCTTTTTGTTGTATTGCTAAAGGATACGGATGTTACTTCCGGCACATCATCAAGCGAATTTTGTGTATAGGTGATAGCATCCGAAACCGGAACACCGCTTTTTACATACAGTAAAAGCGCATGCACATAATTGTCAATCTGCTGGTCTACAAAGTAGCCGCTGCAACTGTCTTTGCGTTTGCTTGTTTTTAAAAGACCACGGGTGGTTTGTGCGGTAATTTTTTCTTCAAAACCTGCAGGGATCGTAAGTACATAGTCGATCTGGTAATAGTACATGTTATCCTGCAGAGTATCCCGGTCTGCGGATGGAAGGGATACGATATGGTGAAGCGAAGACAGATAGGCTGTTAATGCCTGGCTTGCTTCGGAGTTATCGTTGTCAAAGATACACAGGTTGACCGCAGATACCTGAAACTGTTTTCCGCTTGTTGAGGAGGCGTTTGCACTCATCGCGATAAGCAGGACCACAAAAACGATAAAGTAAATAAAGGTATTGGGTAGATGTTTTTTTGCTACACGGGCAAAGGCCTTACAGACTTGCATAAGTTTTCCTCCTTGTGACCAGACAGGAAATGCCAAAAAAGAGTACCGCCATAACAGACAGAGTGAGAAGATTAGTGGCAAAACGCTGCAGGTTGTCATAGTTATTCAGTGTGTAAAAACAATCGGAAATCAGTGCGGCAGGATTGATCCGGTTGATAAACGGAAGGTGCTTTTCCACAACCATGCGCATGGTTCCCATCATCAGTCCACTTAAAAAACAGCAGGGCATCACAATGCCAAACATGAGTGTGGTTTTTCCACCCTCGGATTTCGGCCCGATGCATCCTAAAAGCATGCCAAAGGAGATGCTGCAGGCAGTGCTGATGATAATTGTGAGCAGACTAAGAAGCGGTCGCTGCGCCATATGGATACCCAGTATTTTTACAATAAATAAAAAAGCCAGAATGTTTAAAACCGATTCAAATAGAATACAGGCGGCAAGTTCCCCGGCAATTGCCGTAAATTTTTTCGTGGAAGAAACCGTTTTTCTTGCTGCAAGGGCGGTGAGGTTTGCAGCATTTTCAATGGCAAGCCGGATTCCGCCGAGTGCGGTATACAGGCATGCCATGGCGATCAGGTTGTAAAAATACTGATCGTAGGTATCTGTGTCTGCGCGTGTAAGGGAGACTTCTTTGCGTGGACTTATGGTTTCATATAAAGAAGCGGTCAGAGCCTCTAAATTTTGGGGATGTTCCTGCATGGTTTTTAACAATAGATCCCGGTTGACATAAAACTGTGTCAGTAAAACCTGTAAAATACTCTGATTGATGGAAGAATCCGAAGCATCTGCGTTGACACGGAGTGTTACCGTATCTTTTGCATAAAAAATGCCATCCACCTTTTTTTCTTTGAGAAGCTTTTGAGCCTTTTTATCGTTACAGTAAGTGACTGCAAGCATTGCGTTGTCGTCCTCCGAGGAGAGGGCATCTGCCATGGTACAAAAGGCTTTCGCGTTTATGCTTTCGTTGGATACGAGTGCCACAGGAATCGTGTGGAAGCTCTCGCTTTCCGTGATATTGGAAAAAGCAACTTTAAACAGGCAGCCGAGCACAATCGGAAAAATTAAAATCCAGAACAGATTGGCTTTGTTTCGCATCAGCCGCAAAAGAGAATATTTAAAAACGGATCGCATGATTTACCTCCTAATCCCGTAGCGCTTTACCGGTAATCTCTAAAAAGACATCGTTTAGTGTCGGAAGCTGCGAGTAGACATGACCGATCGAGCGGTCTTTTTCCTGTAAGTAACCGAGAAGCCGCACGAGATTATGTTTGCCACCGTCACACAGTACCGTAAGGATGTGATCCTTATAGTCGGCCTGATATACATGTGGCAGGGTGCGGATGTGGGAGAGGTCTTCCTGGGGCAGATCAAGCAGTTCCACTGTGATAATTTCACTTTTTTTGATGAGTTTGATCAGTTCTTCCTTTGTACCGAGTGCGATATTTTTGCCTTTATCCATGATTGCAATCCGGGTACAGATCTGTTCGACTTCTTCCATGTAGTGGGAGGTGTAGATGACCGTTGCACCGGCGCGGTTTAGTTCCACGATTCCCTCCAGGATTTTATTGCGGCTCTGCGGGTCGACCGCTACAGTAGGCTCATCGAGGATGATGAGTCTGGGTTTGTGGGCGATACCGCAGGCGATGTTTAGACGACGCAGCAGTCCACCAGAGAGTTTTTTGGGATAAAATCCGGTGAAGTCTTCGAGCCCGACAAATGCAATGGCGTCATCTACGCAGCGTTTGCGGGTTTTGGCATCGGTGATATACAGGCTGCAGAAGCAATCAATATTTTCCCTGACGGTCAGTTCATCAAACACTGCTACATTTTGCATCACAACACCGATCTGTCGTTTTACATCATAGTTGTCCGGGCGCATGGGCTGACCAAAAATTTCGATGGTACCCTTGTCGTAGGACAAAAGAGAGAGCAGGCAGTTGATGGTAGTGGTTTTACCGGAGCCGTTTGGTCCTAAAAGTCCGAAGATTTCTCCTTTTTGTATGGTTAAGTTTAAGTGGTCAAGTGCGAGCAGTTCTTTGTAGCGCTTGACCAGATTTTCGATTTTTACAACCGTTTCCATAGGTTTCCTCCCTTGTGTTTTTGTGATTTTAGCATAGCGGATACGCCAGGAAAACGAAAGTGCAGGATGTCAGGAAAAGGAGATGACATTTGTCACAAAGTTCTTTATACTAGATACGATGGAAGAAAAAGAGGAAAAGAAAAATGGAACGTTTGATCGATCAGGGGATCTTATATGTGGCAGGACTACTCCTTCTGGCGGAAACAAAAGGATGGGTACGCCCGGTGCTTGCAGCTTTGCTTGTGCTGATATATGTCGCGGTTTCCAATTATGTGGAAAGTGGCAGAGTCCGGCTGGCGTTTTCTGCCATACTGACGGTGGGCTGCTGTTTTTTGCCGGGGCTTTTGTGTTTTATGCCGCTGGTCTGTTATGACTGTGTGTGGCTTCTTTTGGAGCATATCCGCTTTTTTTATATCGGTATGGCGGGCATCGTGCTGTTTGCGGTATTTGCGCTGGTTCATGGGAAAAACAGTGTGGAGCCGCAACTGGAATGGCTTGTATTTTTGCTTGTACTTGCCGGAGGCGGAGCATACCGTATGCGGCGGCATCTGCACCAGAAAGAGGCCTATATTCATTTAAAGGATAGTTCCACCGAACTGCGTCTTGTGATGCAGAAACGACAGCAGGAACTGATGGAAAAACAGGATTATGAGATTCATCTTGCTACACTGCAGGAGCGAAACCGCATTGCGAGGGAAATCCACGACAATGTGGGACATATGCTTTCCCGTGCAATTTTGCAGATGGGAGCCCTGCAGACGATTCACCAGGAAGAACCGTTGCATGGGCAGCTGCTGCAGATCAATGATACGCTGGGGGAGGCGATGAACAGCATCCGCGAGAGTGTACATGATCTGCACAATGAATCGCTGGATCTAAGACAGGCGCTGCTCGATATCTGCAGGGAGTTCGAAAAAAATTGTGCCATTGATTTGCATTATGATATGACACAGGAGGTGCCGCGGAGTGTCAAATACTGCTTTCTTGCAATCGCAAAGGAAGCTTTTGTCAATGTCGTGCGCCATAGCGATGCCGACAAGGTTACCGTCTTTGTGTGTGAACATCCGGGCTTTTATCAGATGTCGGTTGAAGATAATGGAAGCAGTGCCAGTCTTCCGGACGAAACCGGACAGGGAGAGGGCGGGATTGGGCTTGCCAATATGAAAGACCGTGTGCAGGCACTTGGCGGCACAATTCACTTTTTTGCGGAGAGTGGTTTTCGGATTTTACTTTCTGTGCCGAAACATTAGGAGATTGCGAGAAAAGGAGAAGATATGAAAGTTGTAATTGTAGATGATGACCAGCTTGTTGCATTGTCGTTAAAGACAATCCTCGAAGCGGATGCACGCGTTACCGTGGTGGCAACCGGAACCGATGGAACCGATGCAGCAGCACTCTATCGAAAGGAGCACCCGGATGTTCTTCTGATGGATATCCAGATGAAGTCAGTGAGCGGGCTTGACGCCGCAGAGGAGATTTTACAGAGTGATCCACAGGCAAAAATTTTGTTTCTGACCACCTTTTCGGATGATGCCTATATTATAAAGGCATTGGATCTGGGGGCAAAAGGTTATATTTTAAAGCAGGATTTTGAGGGAATCCTTCCGGCACTGTTTGCGGTGCAGCAGGGGCAGAGCGTCTTTGGCGGAGAGATTGTAAGTAAACTTCCGGTGCTTATGCAGCCGAAAAATGAATTCGATTATAGTCAGTATGATATCGGAGAAAAAGAACAGGAAATCATTGCTCTGGTAGGAATGGGAAAGAGTAACCGCGAGATCGCAGAGGAATTATTTTTGAGCGAAGGAACTGTACGGAACTATATCAGCACAATATTAGAAAAATTTTCTTTGCGTGACCGTACACAATTAGCGGTTTTTTATTTGACGAAAGTACGTTGAAGCAGTAAGATAATAGAAGTGCAAAACAGGCGATTGCGAAAAATAAAAAGGAGAATTGTGATGAAAGTCGGAATAGGAAATGACCATGCAGCAGTAGAACTGAAGATGCAGATCAAAGAATTTATTGAGAGCATGGGACATGAAGTGGTAAACTACGGAGTTGATACAGCAGAAAGCTGTAATTATCCGGAGATTGGAGAAAAAGTAGGACGTGCGGTGGCTGACAAAGAAGTAGACTGTGCCGTGTTAATTTGTGGAACAGGTGTCGGAATCTCTATTGCAGCCAATAAAGTAAACGGTGTGCGTGCAGCCGTATGTTCAGATGTGACGACGGCACATCTGGTAAAAGAGCACAACGATGCAAATATCATCGCGTTTGGTGCAAGAATTGTCGGAGTGGAGCTGGCAAAGGATATTGTGAAGGCTTATCTGAATGCGGAATTTCTTGGTGGACGTCATGCGACACGCGTGGCTATGTTTACAGACATCGAAAAACGGAACAAATAAAATACTTGAAAAGTATTCCATTTTATAGTAAAATTGTAAGTCGAGAGACTTTATACTCGTAATTTAAGGAGGAAGATCGAATGATTTCAGCAGGAGATTTCAGAAATGGTGTTACCATCGAACTTGAAGGTAACATTTATCAGATTATCGAATTTCAGCATGTAAAGCCAGGTAAGGGTGCAGCATTCGTTAGAACAAAATTAAAAAATATCGTCAGTGGTGGTGTAGTAGAAAAGACATTCCGTCCGACAGAGAAGTGTCCGACTGCTCATATTGATCGTAAGGACATGCAGTATCTGTATTCTGATGATGATTTCTATCATTTCATGGATGTAGAGACTTATGACCAGATTGACCTGACAAAGGACAGTGTCGGTGATGCACTGAAGTTTGTTAAGGAGAACGAGATGGTTAAGATCTGTTCTCACAAGGGCAATGTATTTGCAGTAGAGCCACCTCTTTTCGTAGAGCTTGAGATTACAGAGACAGAGCCGGGATTCAAGGGAGATACCGCTACAGGTGCTACCAAGCCTGCTACTGTTGAGACAGGTGCAAACGTAAACGTTCCTCTGTTCGTAGAGCAGGGAGACAAGATCAAGATTGATACCAGAACAGGTGAGTATCTGTCCCGTGTATAATCGCACCTTATAATAGATAAGTCCTGATAAAGAAACGCCGGTTCCGGCAGAGCGATCTGTGGAAACCGGCGTTTTTTCTGCCTGAGGGGGATCAAAAAGTGTGGAATCATCCGGCACGGGAATAAGGAATAAGCAAAAGAATGTCTGCAATCGCAGCAAATACATAGGACAGCAGCATCCCCCACAGATATGCATCAATGCCGTACTGTGGGACGAGAAACAGGATCATGCAGATCCTGATCATGCATGCCAGCAGTGTGACAAATAAAACCTGCCGGGCATTGCCGAGTCCGTGCAGAATACTGTTCAGCAGACTGGTGACATACAGCAGGGGACAAAGCCAGGAGAGCTGGCAGATAAAATTGCCGGCCAGCGTATTGTGAAACAGAACTTCGCCCATCCGGTCACCGAAAACCAGAAACAGAATCGTAAAAACAAAGCCAAGAAGCAGTCCGTACAGGATTGCTTTTTTTATCGTTCGCGCAATCTGTGCGTGGTTGTGTGCACTGTGGGCTTCCGAGACAGCTGGAAGTAAAAGGACGGAAAAGGAATTGGTCAGTACACTGGGAAACAGAATGATGGACATGGTCATACCGGTCAGGATACCAAAAATACTCAGGGCATCCGAAGCACTGTAACCAAATGCCTGAAGTTTTTGCGGGATCAGAAGATTCTCCAGGCTGTTGAAAAGAGCTGTCGTCACCCGGTTGATGGTAAGTGGAACCGCCATGGAAGCAAACAGTTTGCCCATCGTTTTCCACTGACCGGAAAGGGTGTGGTAGGAGTGTCCGGGAAGCCGTTTTTCCAAAGACATGGCAATCAGACTGGTGATAAGACCGGAACATTCCCCGGTCACAAGACCGGCAACCGCGTGGAACGCCGTCAGCTCCATGCCTTTTTCCAGCGTGTACTGATAGATCAGCCATACACTTCCCACGCGTGCAAGCTGTTCCACCAGCTGACAGAACGAAGGAATTCCTGCCCGCTTTTTTCCATAGTAATAACCGTTGATACAGGCGTGGATGCAGCAGGGAAGCATGGAAAAGCTAAGGAGCGAAAGGAGGGGAGCGCAGCGGAGCTCTCCGAGAAAATGCAGGGCGATCCAGTCTGCCTGTGTGTAAAGAAAAATACCGACGATTACAGAGGCTGTGCAGGAGATGACCAGACCGAGCAGCAGATATCCGCGTGCAGTTATTTCTCCCTGCGATGTTCCTGCGTTTTTGCCGCAGGCATCGCCGACAAATTTGGAAATGGATGTCTGGATGGAGGAGGCAGTCAGGGCGAAACACATTGCAAAAACGGGTGCAATCAGCTGATAGATTCCGAGCGCTTCTGCACCAATTGTCTGTGCCAGGAATATCCTATAGAAGAAGCCGATGATACGGCTGGCAATACCGGAAGCCGTCATCAGAAGGGTGCCGGTAATCAGAGGATTTTTTAGCAATCGGGAAATGTTCAATGGGAACTCCAAATGGAAAACTTGATAACTATTGTATGAGGGGATGGTGCAGAATATGAGCTGTAAAATCTATATGGATCATGCAGCCACAACCGAGATGCTTCCGCAGGTGCGTAAGGCCATGGAGCCATATCTCATGGAAGAATATGGGAATGCGTCCACATCCTACGAAATGGGGCGGCGCACGAGGGAGGCATTAGAAGGGGCGAGAGAGCAGATTGCCATGCGGATAGGGGCAAAACCGGAGGAGATTTTTTTTACATCCGGGGGGAGCGAATCGGATAACTGGGTAATCAAAAATGTGGCGGCGGAGAAAAAGGAAAAAGGGAAACATGTGATCACAAGCAAAATCGAACATCATGCGGTGCTGCGCTCATGTGAATATCTGGAGAAACTGGGATATGAACTGACTTATCTGGATGTCGATGCATACGGAGTGATTGATCTGGCACAGTTGCGGGAGGTATTGCGGGAAGATACCACGTTGGTTTCCGTTATGACGGGAAATAACGAGATTGGAACGATCGAACCGCTGGATGCGGTTGCATCCATGCTGCGGGGGACGGGAACATTATTTCACACCGATGCGGTGCAGGCCATCGGGCAGATTCCGCTTTCCATGAACCAGCTTCCGGTGGATTATCTGAGTGCAAGTGCACATAAATTCCACGGTCCGAAAGGGGTTGGCTTTTTGTTTGTGAGAAAAGACCGGGATCTGCCGTCGTATATTCACGGAGGAAGTCAGGAAAACGGCAGACGGGCAGGAACCGAGAATGTGGCAGGAATTGTGGGGATGGCAAAGGCACTTGAAATTGCAGTGGAAGAGATGCAGGTCGTGCGTCCGCGGCTTGTGCGGCTGCGTAATTATTTTGTGGAGCGGGTATTACGGGAGATTCCGCAGGGAAGGTTAAATGGGCATCCGCATAAGCGCCTGCCGGGAAATGTGAATTTCAGTTTTGAGGGGATTGATGCGACATCCCTTCTGGTGCTTCTCGAAGAAGACGGAATCTGTGCTTCCGCAGGATCTGCGTGCAATACCGGACAGACACGGATCTCCCATGTGATAGAAGCCATACACGTACCAAAAAATTATGCACCGGGCAGTGTACGTTTTACCATGGGAAGGGAGACCGACCGCCGGCAGGTTGATGCAGTCATTGCATCTTTAAAGAAAAATATCGGGTTGTTGCGCGGTGAGTGAAATTACAGGATAAAATGTTCGATGGCCGCTGCCACCCCGTCCTTGGTATTCGTTGTGGTGACGTAATCTGCCCGGGCTTTGACGGCATCAGTGGCATTTCCCATTGCCACACCGATACCGGCAGCCTCAATGATGGCAAGGTCATTTTCGGTGTCACCGATTGCCATGGTGGCATCCGGATTGACACCGAGAATTTCGGCAAGTTTTCGTAAGCCAACGCCCTTGTTTGCATCTGCACGCGTGAATTCCAGATTGTTGTATCCGCCGCAGACGGTAGTAATTGACGGATTGGACACGAGAAATTTGCGGACGGTTTCGCGGTCAATGAGTGTTCCATCGGCTGCTGGATAGAAATTCAGAGTCATTTTCTGGACCTTTAACTGATTTTCATGGATAAACTGCAGGATATTGTCCAGCCGTGTGCGTGTGGTGATAATATAGTTTTTGATCGAAGAAGGCACGGTCAGTTTTTGTGCCGTTTCTACGCACTGGACCGGGGTGTAGCCTTTTCCACCGATAAATGCATCCATATGGATATCACGTGTGAGAAGGAAGTTTAAAATCGGGGTGACCAGCTCTTCATCCATGGCATTTTCATACAAGCATTTTCCGGTGGAAATCTCATAGATTCCGCTGCCGTTTGCGGTGATGGCATAGTTGATCCCGGTGCCTTTGATCTGGTCAAACGGGATTCCCTCAAACGGGCGGCCGGTGGAGATTACGACATGGATGCCTTTGTCTGTAATGCTGCGGATTGCCGTAAGATTGCGCTCACTGATGTGGCTGCTGTTGTCAAACAGCGTACCGTCGAGATCCAGTGCAACTAATTTTATGTCTTTCATGATAGATTCTCACTTTCTTTTTTTTCTGTGATAAGGTATGATATTGTTACGCATGACGTAGAAATAATCTGCGGTATTATTATAAATAGAACGAAACGAAACTGCAAGTGAGGAATGCAAAATGACAAAGACAGAATTTGCCGGATTTATCAGGGAACATGGTCCGGTTATTTTAGATGGTGCAACGGGAACGAATCTGATGGAGGCAGGTATGCCGATTGGCGTGTGTCCGGAAAGCTGGGTGCTGGAAAATCCGCAGGTACTGCTCGAGCTGCAGAGGCGGTATGTAGAAGCCGGCAGCCATATCGTATATGCCTCCACGTTTACCGGAAACCGGATCAAGCTGGAAGAATATGGCCTGCAGGAGAGGCTGGAAGAAATCAACACACAGCTGGTACAGCTTTCTCGTCAGGCAGTGGGCGATAAAGCACTGGTTGCAGGTGACATGACGATGACCGGCCAGCAGCTGTTTCCGATGGGAGAGCTGTTGTTTGAAGAACTGGTGGAGGTATACAAGGAACAGGCATCGGTGCTGGCAAAAGCAGGGGTGGATCTGTTTGTGGTAGAAACCATGATGAGTCTGCAGGAATGTCGTGCGGCAGTGATTGCGATCCGGGAAGTCTGTGATCTTCCAATCATGGTGACACTTACCTACAACGAAGACGGCCGGACATTATTTGGAACACCGCCGGAGACGGCTGTGGTCGTACTGCAGTCTCTGGGCGTGGATGCGATCGGTGTAAACTGTTCCACCGGTCCGATGGAGATGGTACCTCTGGTGGAAAGGATGGCAGAATATGCTACGATTCCGCTCATCGCAAAGCCAAACGCCGGACTCCCGGAACTCGAGGGAAAGAAAACGGTGTACCGCATGACACCGGAAGAATTTGCCGGGGCAGGTGTGGCACTGGTAAAAGCGGGAGCAGCCATTGTAGGTGGATGCTGCGGTACAACGGAAAAGCATATCAAGGCACTTTCGGATGCAACGCGGGGGATGGAACTTCACAGGCCACTTGCATCGCATCGCAGGATTCTTGCGTCTGAGCGCAAAAATGTAGAAGTTGGTCTGGATGGCAATTTCCTGGTGGTCGGGGAACGGATCAATCCGACCGGAAAGAAAAAACTGCAGGCCCAGCTGCGCGAAGGAAAACTGGATCTTGTGCGTGAGATGGCAATGGCGCAGGAGGAAAACGGGGCAGCCATCCTTGACATCAATATGGGAATGAACGGCATTGACGAAAAAGAAATGATGAAACAGGTGATCTATGAAGTTGCGGCGACGGTAGATTGTCCGCTTTGCCTCGATACCAGCCATATTGATGTTATGGAAGAGGCACTGCGTGTCTACG
>ERZ791624.180-NODE-180-length-46785-cov-1.790049_pt1 | contig 46785 bp, 45 predicted proteins | sample MGYA00510058_ERZ791624 | MGnify/ENA primary metagenome ERZ791624 (study PRJEB30046, sample SAMN00715158) | human gut metagenome | study: EMG produced TPA metagenomics assembly of the A metagenome-wide association study of gut microbiota in type 2...
ATGACGGTAAGGTGTGCGCCTGCGATTTCTTTGCCGCCTGTAATGTCAGTCTTCGTGACCTTGACCTGCTTGTTAATCATGTTCAGCTCGTCATTTGCGTCTGCCTTGTCGGACACAGTAAACTCGATCGGGGATGCAAGAACATACCCTTCCGGAGCCTCTGTCTCAACAAGCGTGTAGGTCTCACCAACCTTCAGGCCGGACACTGCATGTGCGGTCCTGTCAGATGTCCAGTTGTCAACGATCCTTCCGTCCTTGTCCCTGACTTCGAGCTTTGCGCCCGGAAGCATGGTGATGGTCGTGTCAGACTTGCTGACAAGTACCTGGCGGTCGATCAGTGCGATATTCTGGTCAACATCTTCCCTGGTTACGGTGAAATCCCTGTACTGTGCTGTTGCATACCCTTCTGGTGTGCCTTCCTCGATGAGGCGGTATGCGTGTCCTACGATGAGGCCGTTCACTGCATGGGCTTCCTTACCGGATACCCATGTGTCGATGAGCTTACCGGTTTTCATCGTCGGTGTCTCTTCTGCTTTTTCTGTTTTTTTGCTGCCATTTCTGGCGTCATTGCTATCCTGCGTATCATGCGCATCCGCAGCACCTTCGTCCACAGCCACACTGGAGTTCTTTACGCTCTCTTCTGCGGTGCCAGTCCCGGTTTCTCCACCTTCCTGCGCCGTTGTCTCCGATGTCCCTGTGTCTTGTCAGTTTCATCCTGCTTGCTTCCAGACTCGGCTGTCCCGGTATCTTCCACAAGTTCATAGACGGAAAGCTTCGCGCCTTCAACCGGTTTTCCAAGGACATCCAGCTTTTCAACTGTGACCCTCTTATCCTTCATGGAAACCTGCTGGTTCTGTCCGTCATCAGGGACGGTAAATTCAATTGTTTCTGCGATGGCGTACCCATCGGGTGCCTGCACTTCAGTAAGATAATATGTCTTCCCGACTTCAAGCCCTGAGATCGGGTGTGCATCCGTCCCGGATGTCCATGTATTGACAACCTTTCCGGATTCTTTATCGGTTACGGTGATCTGTGCACCAGGAATCTCGCTGTCCCCGGTCACATCGGTCTTGGTCATCGTGACCTGCTTGTCGACCATCTTGACCGTCTTGACCTTGTATCCGTCATCGACATCAAAGTCGATATCAGATGCCCTGACATATCCGTCCGCTGCTATTTCCTCGCGGAGCGTATAGCTGCCGCCTACGCTAAGGCCGGATATTGCGTGCGGCTTGTCGCCGGATACCCACTTATCTACTATCTTTCCGTTGCCTTGTCCGTAACTGTCAGTGTAGCGCCAGGGATTTCTTTGTCGCCTGTCACATCCGTCTTTGTCACATATACCTGTGTATCGACCATCTTGACCGTCTTGACATTGAACCCGTCGTCAACGGCAAAATCGATATCGATGCCCTGACATATCCGTCCGCAGCAATTTCCTCCCGAAGCGTATAGCTGCCGCCTACATGCAGTCCGGATATCGCGTGCGGCTTGTCCCCGGATACCCACGTGTCGACAACCTTCTTCGTTCCTTATCTGTAACTGTCAGCGTAGCGCCAGGGATTTCGTTGTCACCCGTCACGTCTGTTTTTGTCACAAATACCTGGGTGTTTGTCAGGTTGAACGAATCGTCTGCAAACCAGTTTTTCGTGACGGTAAACTGGATGGAGTCCGCGCGGACATACCCTTCCGGTGCTTCTGTCTCGACAAGGGTGTAAGTCTCACCTGCTTTCAGTCCGGATACTGCATACGCAGTCCCGTCAGAAGTCCAGGCATCAACCACTCCGCCTTCCTTATCCCTGACCTCAAGCTTTGCACCTGCGATCATCGTGATTTTGGTATTGACCTTGCTTACAAGGACTTTCTTGTCCATCATCGTGACGGTCTGGTCTATGAGGTCGTCGGTGATGGTGAACTCGATAGGCTCTGCCTCCACATACCCCCTTGGGACTTTCTCTTCGACCAGCCTGTATGTATGGCCGACCTCAAGGTTGGATGTGTCGTACTGCTTTCCGTCAGATGTCCACGCCTCGACAGGCCCTCGGTGAGGTACTTCGTGCCGTCTTCATGGTAGTGGACTTCGTAGACTGCAAGCCCGGCTTTCTTCACATCCTTGCCAAGAACATCGAGTTTTTTCACAATGAGTTTCTTGTTGGTCATCTTGACTTTGCAAAGGACTCCTGTGTTAGTGACTTCGAATGGGATGTCTGTTGCACGGGTATAACCCTTGATAGACTCTTCCTCATGGAGCACATACTTTCCGAGCGGGAGTCTTGTTATACGGTGCGGCGTTCCGTCAGATACCCATTCAGCCTGGACATCCTTTCCATTATCGTCCTTATAGGCAGCAACCTGTCCTGCCGTATTGAGGACCTGCATCTTTGCGCCCTTGATCTCCTCGCCACTCATGTCCACCTTGGTGAATTCCCACCTGGTGTACTGGTTCTTGCGGGTGATCCTGGCATTGTCCGACTTCTTCTGCCCCGGGAGGATCTTGCCATTCTCATCAGAAAGATAAATGAACCCGTCCCCATCGACAGTGAAATAGCTTACTGTATCATCAAGTACATAACCTGGAAGTGTCTGTGTTTCTTTGACAGAATAAGTTCCGGTCGCGATATAGCTTACGTTGATCTTTCCGTCCTTGTCAGTCGTCCTGGTTCCGCCAGTGAACACTTCCCCTGCGCGGTTCCTGTCAGCGGCCTCTCCGCCAATCCTTGTAAACTTGAACGTGATCCCGGCAAGTGTCTTTACGGCTCCTCATCCGTCCACTCTCCAGTCTTGTCGGTCGGCTGCTCAAACTTCGCAAGGTCGAATGTCGTCGGCACGTTTGTCGCATCCTTATTGCTGTAACATGCGCCGTGTTCTGGTCTTTATATTCCAGCTCGAAAGGAATCTGAGTGCTGTCAAGCACGTACCCCTCCGGCGCTGAGGCTTCGACTGCGTAATACTTTCCAAGGAACAGATCCCTGGACTTGCCTGTCCCATCTGCACGGACTGTGAAGGTGTCGACCTTGTCTCCCTTCTTTGCGCGGACAGTCCCGTCACCCGTCACGATATCCTCCGCCGCGTAGACATCGAATACCGCCCCGGCAATGGGCTTCTTTGTTACTGAATCATACTTTGTAAGTTCCAGGTTCCCCATGACCGGGGTGTCGTTCATCGTCCAGGTGATGACGTTTTCCCACTTGTTGCGGCTTGTAACCTTGAAATCTTTGTCCTCAAGGTTCAACGCATACCCATACGGTGCCTGGATTTCATGCAGCTTGTAGTCCCCGATCTCAAGCCTCTGCGGGAGCGTGATTGTCCCTTCGTCAGTCGTTGTGAATTCGGAAATGACCTCATGCTTCGGGCTGGAAAGCTTCATCTCGACTGGCTTTCCGTCCTTGTCCAAAATCTGGAATGTCGCCCCGGCAACCTTGATTGTCTTGCCCGTCGTGCTGTCTGCTTTCCGCAGCTCCAGCCACTCGGCAACAGGAAGGTCGTTCTTGTAGATTGCCTTCTTTGTCTCGCCGTCATAGACGTTGCCTGTCTCCGTACCATCCACTTCGAAATCCTTGACCGGGACATATCCGTCCGGCGTGTAGGACTCGACAACCCGGTACTTGCCATAAGGCAGCCTGCCATGCGGGTATGCCTTGTCTGCCGTTGTCGCAAGACCGTTCCCGTCAGTCGTGATGGTCAGGTACGGCTTTTCATCGTTTGATTCCAGATAGATATCGAACTTTGCACCCTTGAGCGGCACCATGTTGTCCGTCTGGTCGTCTGCATCGATTACGCCTGCAAACTTCAGGACTTCGATATCGAACCTGATGACATCATCCTCAGCAGAAACGTCAGCAAGGTTCTTGATTGTCCCGTCGTCGGCTTCACGCACCATGAAGGTAATGTCAATGTTCTTTCCACGGAGGTTGTACCCTTCCGGTGCCTTCGTTTCGACAATCTCGTAGGTGCCATATGGAAGATACTTTTCCGGGGATGTATAGACTCCGTTCTCATCCGTTTTAAACGTGAGGATGGTGTCGCCTGGGTTATAGACCTTCTCCTGAAGCCCTCCATCATAAATTTTGACGGAACTCTTTGAGCGGTTCACAAGGATGAACTCCGCATTCTTCAGTGTTGCATCGCCCTGCGTCTGGTTACCGTCCGGCGTTGTCTTGTCAGCCTTGAACTCCGGGCTTCCTTCGTAATCGATGGTACATTTGCCCTCTGCAAGCTCAAGGTCACGCTTGCGGATGGTGAAACCAGCGCGGTAAGGTTCGTTCTCATGCGGAGACGAAACTGTGTAATCCGCGACTGTTTTTGCCTTGACCTCGACATCAAATGTCTTATCTGAAAGCTTATACCCCTCCGGAGCCTTGACTTCTTTTACGGTGTAGCGCCCGGTCTGGAGGAGGTTGTTGGTTGTCTGACCGATCCCATCGTCCCCGGTCGTGATTGTTGTTACCACTTCCCCCTTATGAATAGGTCTGCCCTGGGCTGTCTGGAGCATTACATCATAGTCATTCGCATTGATGACCTGGAACTCTGCTCCTGCAAATGTCGCATCGCCGTCCGTCGTCGTACCCTGCTCAGATGACTGTTTCCTGATCTTGAGGTCGCCAAAGGTCGGCTCGTCATAGATTGTCTGCCACGGGTTCGGGATGGTCTCATTCTCAATCTTGACGGTGTTTCCGTTTTGATCCTGTTCGTAGCTGTAGACAACATGGTCTCCCTGCTGGAAGATCCCGACCGTCCATGTCTTGTTATTCAGTTCAAAACCATCGGGTGGCTCAATCTCCTGGATTGTGACAGTCCCGAGCGGTACGGTGTTCTCGCCATAGACAAGGCTGCCTGACACAAGGTGGGCGTTATCGAGTTTTGCGACGTAATCTATTTTTGCGCCTGATAATTTTTGAACTGTCTTGATAACCCAGCTCTGTTTCGGATTTCCGGATGACGTCGTGTTATCGTAGTAGTTGATCCGGATCTTTGCATTGTTGGTAGGCTTGTTGGTTGCAAAGCCTGTCGAAACAGCCTTATTGACCATAGACGAAACCATCCCTGTGATCGGCTCATCCGCAACATCAATGTACTGCGTGCCGGAACCTGCAACAATAGTCACCGGGATGTCACCAACAGGCTTGTACCCTTTCGGCGCAGACACCTCGCGAAGGGTATAAGAACCAGGTATCGCCTGGACTTCGTTGGAGGAACCATCCGCATTGATCGTAAATTCATAGTTCTGTGAACCGATCAGTTGGAACCTTGCCCCGGCAAGGGAATACATGTTATTTCCGTTCGTGATTGCAGTGTTGGAAGACGTCTTTCTTATCTTTATTGGACGTTTATTCGGCACCCATGTAACAGATACCGAAAGATTACCATTTGACATGAACGAAAATGCCAGGTTCTGTGCACCTTTTACGGATGCCTTTAGTGGATTATAAACGCTTGGATATCTTGTCCTTATTGTAAAGTCCTGCGTTCCCGTCCAGCCATCTGATCGTTCAAAGTGGAAGGACTGTCCAGCTGAAATTGTTGCCTCCGTTCCGGGACCGTATTTTGTGCCGGTTCCATCAATCACAAGAGTTACCCCGTCTGGAAGAGAAATCTTCCCCCAGTCAGTATCAACCGCATTAAATATGACAGAGTCAGATGCAACTGCACTTCCTGAGATCCTTGACGATACTGAAGTGGTGCTAAGGCTTGTAGTTGGATCTGGAAGGGATTTCACGGCATCGGCAATCTTCTTAAACACTGCCGCGCTTTTGTTACCAAACGGATGAGAGTCAGATCCTCCCTGATAGTTCCATGTATTTGAATTATACAGATATGCTAAAACATAGTGTGTAACCGTAAAATACATGCCATTTGTGATTTTTCCGTCAGCGTTAGTAAATCCCGCTTTGTCGATCATATCTTTGAGGTTAATTCCATTTATCGTTTTCCCCCAGGCAGGTCCTCGGTAAAGATAGAACATCCCCTTTGATACTGCGCTTGAAACATCAATATTATTCACGTTTGTTGTGTTGATGTCGCTGTTTTTTGGATTATCTTCCTTTGGCTCCAGACAGTATGCTAATCCAGTGTATACGACTTTCCCGTTTGAAAGAAATTGCATGACTCTTTCGTTTGTTCTCGCAGAGTCACCATTGATATTGAGCCAGACGCTGTTCAATGTAAAGTCGAACGACTTCATCTGCCCGTCTTCAAAATAGTTCACAGGAAAAGTTTTCCCGGTGTTCCCATTTTCGTCATACGCTCCGTAAAGGTTGATCCCATCAATTCCGGCAACCTTATTGAAAGGTCTTGCGTTCGCACTGACTCTGACCGGAGCAGACGGCATTTTGAAGGATACCTTCTTTTCAAAAAGGCTCGCTTCAAGATTATACGAAGTTGCTGGATTTTCTACATCTGTACTTGCCGTGATCTCTGTCGGAGTGTCATCCACACTCAGTTTTAGTTTTTCCGCATTGACTGCTTCTGTCTCAGTGACACTTGCAGCTTCGGTCTGTACTGAAGTCCCTGATACTTTCGTCTCTCCTGCAACTGAATCGGATGCTGAAGCATTGAATGATGCTTCTTTTGCGCTTTCCATTCCCGCTGATGTATATGTCACAGTATTGGATGCGTCAGCGGTCGCCTTGTATCCAGCATACTCGGCTGTTACCTCGTCGATAACATTTCCATCATCGGGCGTTATAATGACCGTGACCTTTTCTCCGGCCTCGTGCATGTCGCCGCCCTGGACTTCCATAGTGTAACCATCGCCGTTCGGAGCCTCGACCTTGAACATAGTCTGTTCGGTCTCTGTTTCCGTCTCGGACGATGGTGTTTCTGTAGAAGACTCACTCACTGTTTCGGTCGTGACAAGAGGAACATCACCATTCTCAGACGAACTCTCGGACTCCATCTCGGATGAGCTTTCTGTCTGGCCTTGCGGCTGCGTCTCGGACTCTTTTGTCTCCGACACGCGAACCGGGCGCACTGCATACCAGCTTTTCCCGGTGCTGGACTCATCGACACGGTACACCACGTTGTAAAGTCCCGGAGTCCCTGCTTTGACCTCGTTGTCGATTACAGAGACCTTGGTCGTGTCCTGTGGCCAGGATACATCATCGAACTTCGTTTCCGGCGTGATCTCCGCTACATCAACCCCGATAGTGATTTCATCAAGCATGATGACTGCGCCCTGTGAAGGGAATCCGTCCTGTTCAATGACTGCGGACGTATCCGGGGTCTGGGTCTCACCCTGCGATGCCTCAGTCGCTGTAGTCTCGGACTGCCCTGCATTAGTCCCATCTGTCTGCACGGCACTCTCTGATGGAGCCGATGTCTCGTGTGATGCAGCATCCGATTGTGCTGCATCTGTCTGCGGTGCGTCAGTCTGACGGTTGTTTCCGTCTGGAGCTGGTGCCATGCAGATTTCATGAAGAGATTGACCGCTGGCATGTTGAAAGTCAGCGTATCCTCGTCTTTCCAGGTGAAACCATAGACAAGGCCGTTTGCAGCCTCATATTCCTCCATCCCGATATCAGTATCCTGGAAGGTGATCTTGTCGATCTGGTACCCGTCATTCACAGTAATATCCAGGTCCACTTCCTCCCCCTGCTTGTACTTCAGTGTCGTTGTCTTCCGATCTTTGTCCTGAGACAAGAACTGCGTCTGGTCATACTTTAGACCAAACGCATCCTGATCGGTTAGTGTGATTGTGTAGTCCGGCGCTTCTGTCTGCGGCGGAGCTGCCGTTTCCGGAGCGATCGTCTCCGGTGCGGATGTTTCCGGTACCGGAGTGCTTTGCTGCTCCTGTGCAGTGCTATCCGTGCCTACGTCTTCGGCAAACGCGACAATAGGGCTGAACATATTCCCTGCAATCATCGCTGCGGACAGAACTACAGATATAAATCTTCGTCCTTTCTGCATATAAATGTTTCCCTCCTACAACAAATCGTACGATTGTTTGGACCCGGACACGTTTCCCTTGATCCGCCTGCCCCCTTTCCGGAAACCGTTTTCCACCTTCACATAAAAAAAGGACCGCATGCGCGATCCTTTGGGGAAACACTGGCCTGTCCGACCTGTCCAGCATGAATATTAACATTGATGGATATGCCATTTCAACCGACATTACTGCCATCCGAGCATTTTTACTGCCATTTTTTCAGATTTTGTGCCATTTAGGACAATATGTCATTTCGTCAGGCCTTTCTCATAATCGTAGCCCATGTATGTGTCACTTGAATACGAATCTGGTAGCATGTATCTGTCAGAAGGGTTATTTTTGATCGCCTTCATAAGGTTGTTGTACCATAATGTATTTTCACATTCGGCAGTAAGAGGTGTATTTGATATATGCTGCCCACCATGATTTTCGTCTATGAAACCTGGAATACAGCTATACCATCCTGCCGGCCGCCCGGCTTCTGACGGGAGATAAACAGCGGCGTTCTGGTGCGTGCCTGACGTCCCGAGAGGCGCAAGGTATCTGGATGCTTCGAGACCCAGGAAGTAGTGTGCATAATCCACTACCATCTGGGCTGCCCAGATACAGTCATAGCCAGGATTTGCAAACTCGTAATCGTCCGGATACCGTTCCTTCAGAAGCTTTGCAAGATCATATCCGGGTGCAATTGAATCATCCCTTGTATATCTGGAATAATAGGTTCCGACCGCACTGTATGGGATATGATTTTCCATCCACACCATAAGATTTGCGATTCTCTGCCAGTTTGATACTCCCGGCGCAAAGAACCCACACTTCCTTGCAAGGATAAAATCATATGCCTTCCTCTTCTGGATGTCGGTCAGCTTGGAATAATCCGGAATCTCAGAACTGGCCTTGATAGACTGTAGGTATGCGTTAAACTCCTCATCTGTGTATCCGATCTTTGTTCTTCCAGTACCAGACCCGGAGCCGCCTTGCCCGGATGAACCAGAAGTCCCCGGATTATCCGTCACAGTACCTGTGCTTCCACTACCGGATGGGGTACTGCCCTTTGAAGAGCCGTTGTCCTGCGCGGGTGTTGCCGGAGTTACCGGAACAGTCGGTGTCGTTACAGACTGCACCGGCTGTGAAACAGGTGCGGGTACATTAGCAGATTCTGCCGGAACACAGGCACTGCCGCGCCCGGGTTTGGCTGGGCAATGGTTGAGGCGTTCTTCCTTACCCGGATGGTGCACTTCGCTGTCTTTCCTCCGAAAGACACGATGATGACGGCATTGCCCTGCTTTTTCGCTTTGACAATACCCTTATTCGAAACGGTCGCGATTTTCTTATTGGATGTCTTCCACTTCGCCGCCACGATACGCCCATCCGCAACGGCAACGAGCTTATATGACTTCTTTGGGCTGATTGTCAGGCTCTTTGCTGATATTTTTAAAGACTTTACGCGCACGGTGACCTTACAGGACAATTTCTTCGATCCCGCTTTGGCTGTGATCGTTGCTCTCCCAACCCCTTTTGCGGTGACAACTCCACTACCGTTTACGGCGGCGACTTTTTTATTAGAAGACTTCCATCTGATTTTGCCCTTCGTGCCGGAAACTTTCAGCGCCACGCTCTGACCATATGTGAGCTTGACGGATTTTTTGCTGATCTTTGGCTTTGACGCCGCCAGTACCGTCATGCCCATGGCAAGCACCAGCATCAGTGTCAGGAATGCCGCCCAGACTTTTTTACCCTTTCCCATACTGCCCCTCCTTATGATGAAATAGGATTTCGTCTTTTTCTGGTTTCATTATATGTGCTACATAGATTTATGTAAACCGGGTAAGTACTTTCATTGTTTTGTGATTCCTTAAGGTTTTCTTAATTCCTATCTTTTTCTCGTATCCATCTTTTCCCGGACGCTTCTGCTTCCCTCTTCTTTTTGACTTTCAATCCTTTCATCGTTCTTTTTGTTATACCCGATACTAAAGTAATCAAGCACACCCTTCATCTTATCCTGCATGGAGAGGCATGTGTCACGGAGATAGCCCTTCTCCCCTCCTGTCTGCCACTCATGCATACCCCGGTAATAATAGAGCTTGATGTTATCATCAATAATGAACGGGACAATGTCGCTCCGGATGCACTCTTTAAAGAGCAGAATCCGCCCGACCCTTCCATTACCGTCATAAAACGGATGTATTTTTTCAAAAGATGCATGGAAGTCCAGAAGTCCGTCAAAATCAAGCGGTACTTTCAGATTCTCTGTGGAGAGGAGCCGCTTCATGTCTTCGTGAACTTTCTCCGGACGGGCAGTCTCGATATCATTCACGATATTGGCGAACTTTTTGTAATCCCCCACGACTGCCTCCCGGCTGAGGCTGCTGAAAGTCCCCGTCTTCAGAACCCGGTGCAGTTCTTTGACATAGTCTTCAGTAAGCGGTTCATCGAATGTGTCAATGATCCGGTCGAAGAGCCGGAAGTGATTGACTGTCTCCACGACATCATCCGCCCTGATGTTTTCTCCGCTCACTGAGTGCGTCTCAAAGATATACCTTGTCTGTTCATGGGTGAGTGTGCTGCCCTCTATATGGTTCGAATTATATGCGGCTTCTACCTGGAGGAACTGGTAGATTCCCCCGGATATCCTGTGCTCTTTCTCATCGCGAAGCCTGTCAACGAGCTGCCTTGTAGCTCTCTTTTCCATTTGCTGATACCCTTCAAAGAATCTTACAGCCTACAGAAACTCTCCCTGATTCTTTTCCTTTTCCCTTATGGCAGGCCGGTCGATCTGGAAGCCCCATGTTTTCTCCGTCTGCCCCTTCAAAAATCCTGCCATCGCATCCAGGTTCTGTTTCCTATCCCACTCTTCCAGCGCGTTGTAATACTCCTTCCGGTCCTCTTCATGGACGATCACAGGAGGATGATTGTGCAGTACAAGGAAATAGTTCATAGCAAGCCGCCCGGTTCGCCCGTTCCCGTCCGCAAACGGATGGATATTTTCAAACTTCACATGGAAATATGCGGCGGCTACCAGGGCCTTGCCTTCTGGTATTTCTCCCAGCTCTCCAAGCAATTCTGAAAGCTCTTCATGCACGTTCTCCGGTGCAGCCCCTGTTTCATACCGCCCGGTCACGAAGTCGTGACGCTTATATTCTCCAGGCCCTTCCCCGATCCGCCATCTTCTTTCGTCATACGTATTCTGCGTGAGACAATACTGAAATTCCTTTATCAGGGACTCTTCAAGCATCCGGTGCTGTCCGAACGCCTTAAGAAACAGCTCGTCAGCCTCCTTTGCATTGCGGATCTCAAACAACGTCCGCAAGTCGCCCGTATAGGATACAACGCCATCATGGTCAAATATCTCCCTTGTGTCGTTGTATGTGATGTTCTCGTTCTCAATCTTTCCTGAATGATATGCGGAAGCGACCCTGATTCCTGACAGTGCCGCAGCCAGCTCTGCATCGTCCGTGATATTTTTAGACTGCCATATGGCCACAGCCTTTTCATAACCAGTCATAAGCTTACCTTCTTATGATTCTTATTCTCTTTTTTTTAAGATTTCAAAGGGAAACCATCCCTTCTCTCTTTCTTGTCCTTGACTCTCTCTAGTGATGCATCCAGTATCATTTCCTTCCTGCTTATGACCATTGTTTTGTAAAATTCTTTCTGGATATCATCAAGCAGAGGAATAGCATCAATCATCCTGAATATATCGTTTAGATGTATTCTGGGAACGATCCGTTTAAGAGCCTCGTTGCAGTCCATACAGCGTCCGGATGATATAAACTCATAATAATTCAACCGATGTCCGTTTTCCTCGATTGCGGATGTCGGCTTTTCGTAGATTCTCGCCAGCATTTCATTCTTATCTGACAGAATAGTCCTTATAAGCTCCTCATCTGCCTGCGGGAACAGGCTGCTTCCACAATCATATATAGGAGCGAGCTTTATTTCATCTGTTCCCTGGTTGTACAAAAATCCCCAGTTGCCATTATGGCGATCCCAGTTGCCAATAAGTGCATCTACAATAAACATGTCCCAGAACCATCTTGTCAGCTCACTGCTGTCAACCATGGACTGGCTGTTTATCGTGTCTATGATTTCGTCAAGATCCGTCCCATAACCGTTTCTTTCTGTATCAACTATGGTATTCTTTAACGATGCAAAATCCTGAAGTACCCATTCCCCGCCAGTAAAATCCTTGCAGGCTACTACAACCTTTTCCTTTCTCCCTGTTTTATATACCCCTAACAGGGTTGATTGCGCTGGAATCCCGATAAGCTGGAAAATATGGCAGCCAATATATTCTGATACGCAACTGTTTGAATAGCTCATCTCTCTATTAAACTTTGCCAGTGAAGGGAATTTCAACATATATCTATCACCCTGGTAACGGATCGATATTTTCCCTCCGTTCGCTCCGCCATAAGCCTTGTTTGTGACAGGCGCATCCGTAAAGTCGATCATGTTTACACCTCAAGTCTTAGATATTTTCCCCTAAGATAGTTTGCTGCACGATGGGATATCTGCCCTGAGACTTCTGCAACATTGATTCTGGAGTAAAGTTCGCACCAGTCATTATCCCAGTCGAGTGACATTTTCCCACTGTCTTTTACCTCCCAGGATTTCTGAAGCCTTCCTATGGCTTCCTTCATCGTATCTGGCAGCCCTGCCTCCAGATATGATTGGTCTTTTGGCAATCCTGTATTTTCATCAATCTCAATATCCATCATCAGCATTCGCTCCCTCATATGGCACTAATCCCGGGCCATCCTAAATATCCTTTCCATCGCCGGAACCAGGATGCCATGATATCTATACTCTGTGATTATTTTTCAATACTCTTTCCTGGTATTGGAAATAAATGGAATATCTTTTATCATCCGGTTGATTTTCCCAAGAGGGATATGCGGGACAACCCTGCAAATGGCATCCTGGATATCCTTGTCATCCGAGTATATCAAATCAACGTATTTTACCCTTCTTCCATCCGGGTGCTGGAAGGCTGTCATTGTATTTTCTGCCTCCCTTCGGGTTCCCGAGTGAGCCACTTCGCTGTCATCCAGTATTGGCGAATAAGACGCCCCACAGTCATAGACAGGTGCTATATCAACATACCCTTCCGTGTTTTCTGTGACCCCCCCCAGTTTTCATTATAACGGTCTGTTACCCCGATCAGCCCATCCACAATGATCCTGTCACAATACTCTGCATATATTTTGCCATGGTCTATCCCTCTCACCTGCCCGATCAAGGCTTTCACACTTTTCAATGAAAACAATGTGTTTGATTTGAGAACCCCCAGCTCCAGCTTATCTGCTTCATGTAGGACAAGCACGTCATTAGAAAAATCCTCGCAAAGGCAGGCAGTCTTTTCCTCCCCTTTTTCTGTAATGTATATTCCCAAGTATGTCCTTTGGGCTGGAATCCCGACAAGCTGGTATACATGGCACCCCACGTACTCAGAGACAGGGTTACTGATATATAGCATGCCCCGACTTCTTCTTGGAGTTGGGAACTTTAGTATATACCTCTTCCCGTCATCCATGATGACGGTACGTTTTTTCCCCGAACTGCCATAAATATTGAACTGCTCCTCCCGAAGGATATGCTCATTAATATTCATAAACTGCGGCAGCATACCTGTTACCCTTTCCATTCAAGGCGGCTTTGATGGATCACCTTCCGTTTCATCATAACTGAATAGATTCACTGAAGCAACTATTCTGAAAACCAGAGGTTATCAATGCTCATCCCGAATACGTCTGCAATTTTCTTGGCGAGTGACAGGCGAATGTCCTTTTTGTTCCGTTTCTGAGCCTTGCAATGGTTGATTTGTCAACACCGACCATCCTGGCAAGCCTGAAGCAGGAAATATTCTGCCTCTGCATTTCCTCATCAAACCGATTAACCTGCATATACTCTCCTTATTGATATACTCTATGTCTTTCTAAAATAATCGGTATTTCATCAGTGTTCCCTCCTGTTTATACGATTTACGCCCCCTGATTCCAGGATCTTTGACGCTTCCAGATCCGCTTCATGAACGGCCAGGATAATCGGATACTTTTCCATGGCCGCACCTAAAGCATTCCAGTTCTCTTTCGGCTCGGAATATCCCATATGCCACCGGATCCCCATGGTCTCGTTGTCTGTCAGCCGGAGGTATTTCTGTACGACAATTACCGACTTTTCGCCATGCCCACATTAGAAAGAGACATCTGTTATGATACAGATGTCTCTTTTTTGTGAAGATGTTCTTCTTCAAGGATCTTAGGCATTTCCCATATGGGAAGTCTCTCAGTTATATATTGCTTGTTTTTCCCTTCAATGCCCGCCCCTTGAGTTATTTGGTAAAGTCTCAGCAACTTTGACTATCCGGTGTATGATGATCTTGCTTTCAAACCAGCTTGATCATTTTCTTTGTCGGATACAACGTTACTATCAGATTTGCCTCCATATCATTCATATTTTTCCAGTTCTCTTTCCTGAATGTCTCTTTGTTCAAACCATAAGGAAGGTGAATCTGCATCTCACTGTTCTCTCTCAGAGCAATTGCTGTTGAACCCTGCAGCTTTGGATTCGCCAGTTCCAAAAGCAGAGTATTTAGGCTAGCGTACCAGGCTTTTCCGCTAATATAAATATCCTGTAAGTTGATACCGACTCCATCCATTGCATTTTCATTATACAACGTGAGAGTTACGTCATACACCCTATCAGGTGCGAAGGTATACTCGTCCTCTCCACCGTACTTCGTCAGATAATCCTGATATTCCAAAATTTCAGCTTTGTCAACCCGAAAAGCGTATCCCTTCATGGTGAAATCCATCAGTATATCCTCATCCGGATAGACCTTTTCTCCCATAGGGTACACCAAAGTCTCAGCATCTTTCCAGCGTTGGTTGACGCTTCTGTAGGACTGCACATACATGCCTGCGAAGGAAGCAAGAAAAAACAGCAGCAAAATTACAACCGTATGTCTTCCTCTTTTTCCTTTATTAACGGTATCTATATTTGTCATTGTCTGTTTTCACTCCTTCCGTCTCCCTCTCTTCTGGATCCCTGCTATTAATTCTCAATATTGTGACCGACTGCTTCCTTGAGGCTGACAATTCGTCCATCCACAACCTCAACAATTACATCCGACCATCTTCTCAGGCGCTCATCATCATGACAAGTGACCAGTATCATAGCTCCTCTATCCTTTTCCTGTTGTATGATTTGTTCAAAAAGATCGATGCCCCCCTCATCCAATGCATTGATGGGTTCGTCCAGAAGCAATAGATCCGGTTGCCCCATAATAGCTGCTGCGATTCCAAGACGCTGTTTCATACCAAGAGAATATTTCCGATACTTTCGCCTGTCCTCAGGATCCAATCCCACCCGGAGCAATGCAGTCTCTACATCCTCTGGCTTGGCCTCTTCGTTCAAGGAATTCAAAAGCTCCAGGTTACTGCGTCCTGTGTAAGCGTTCAAAAAAGCCGGGTTCTCAATCAGCACTCCCATCTTTTCAGGAAAGGACAGATCCTTTCCCAACTGTTTGCCATCAATAGACACGCTCCCACTGTCAGGAAAAATCAAACCGGCCGCCATACGCATCAGCATCGTCTTGCCGCTTCCGTTGATTCCCCTTAATCCATAGATTTTGCCCCTCTCGAATGTCACACATATGTCATTTAAAACCTTCCTATCCTTCAGGGTCTTATTCACATGATTAATACAAAGCATACCGCCTGTCCTTTCTGAAGATCGACGCAGATATTGTATTATTTTCGCATCTGCCCGTACCTGCTTCTATCCATCCTGTAGATATTCAGACTATTTTACATGATGTCGAATCTCCTCATCCTTTGCCAGCCGGCTAACGTCAGTATCGCCATGTAAACCAGGCTGAGCAAAACCCCTGTGGTTTGCACTGCCTTCCCCCCATCAACCCAGATACTTCTGATCACCATTGTATACACTCCCGGCAACAATGGATTCTGCACGTAGGTAGAAACCAGAAGAACTGCTACCACAATAGCGAAGGCACCAAGACGATTCATATACAAGCTCAGAAAAAGTTGGAATAAATTGAATACAGCAGCGGTCAATGGTGGCAGAAAGAAAAGCTGTATAACGAGCTCGAAGGTTGATGGGTCTGTCATAAAAACATAATCCTGTAAATTGAGAAGAACCTCGTTTGAAAAGCAAAGTGTACACGAAAGCCCTACCAGCAAAGACAAAAGAAACAAAGTCAGATAAAAGAGACAAAAACTGAAGCATGTGGAAATCACAACATAGACTTCCTTGGCAAACCACCACCATCTTCGATTTCTTATCCGAATAAACACTTGTATGCCATACCTTCCGCGTAAATTCTCCATCGGATAATTCAGCGTAAGAAGTGCTGAAACAAGAAATGGCAGAAAATAGACGATTGGCAGAAGGAATATTCGCTCATCCAAACTATGTGGCCTGCGTCCAGAAAAGCAGTAAAGAAGGCAATCAGCCAAAGTCAGGTTTCCTGAGAACACATTTTCTCCATAGCAGGCATGATAATGTGCAGAAAAATCAAGAAATACAAGCAGTCCTATGGCAACAACAGCCAGATAGACAGTTTTTTTTGCCCATATACCATTCTTCAGATCAAAAATAATCAGCTTATACAGCTTCATATTTCCTGCCCTTCCTCATAATCGTTGACACCATAAATAAAAGCAGAACGCCGGCCTCCGAAGCAGCAATCAAACCGTTATGATTGTTTGCCATCGGCATTGCACGAAGAAATTTTGCCGGAGAAAAATCATAACCTGTCCCCAGAAAAGTCAAAAAATTCGAATCGATGTATTCCATAACTGTATATAAAATGAATGGAACCAGCACAGCGGTGGTTCTGCCAGCCCCATAAAAAGCCGCCGTTACCGAAAGCAACGCTAAAACTCCTCCGTAAAAACTATCAAGCAGGATATATAGAAACACATACAGTCCAGGCTCTTCATAGTATAAGCCTGACCACATACTTTTTTGAAACAAGGCACCATAAGGATAGACCACTTCCGGTGTAAGACAGGGCAGATACATGGATACCAATAGAAAGTTCATAAGAAGGGAGAGCAGAATCACCACTGCCCCTGCTAAGAATACTGCCACTGCCTTTGCTGTAAAATATTTCTTCCTTCCCACACGTCCAATCAGAATGCCTGTGTAACCGGTTTTTTTCTCACTTGACAGCGACCAGCCAAATGGCAAGGTAGCGAATAGAGGAAACATAAAGTAGAACAAGGTGCTCCAAAAAGAAGACGTATCGGCCCCCATCCATCGCACAAAAGCTGAACTTGCCGTTAGCTGTGGATTTCCTGCCCCCTTATGCCGTAAACTGAGTAGACCGATTCCAATTGCTTCTCTTGCCTGGAGTATGACCAACAGCAAAAGAAGGGCCAGTACTACCGCCATAGTCTTTTGAAAAAAGGCCTTCTTCAATTCCATAATGATACATTTGCGCATAGTTCTTCCTTTCATTCAGCTAAACCGATATCCAGCATCACTCTGTCAGCATACATACCACATATCTGTCCTGCCTCTATTCCTGCCGCCGGAACGAAATACCCCAGTGTAAGCTCTGTCTGTTCTCCCTGTGCCAGTCTGTAATACCCAGGATCTCCTTCCACCGGCGAATTAGAAGCCCCGCTGAAATATACAGCCCCATAGATATCTTCATTTTTTATATTTTCAAGATAGAAGTTATTGATGTTAAAGACCTCTTTCTTTACCCATCCCACCGCATCAATGTTCTCAATCTCAATGTCTAACAACACCAGTCTCCATTTCGAACTAATCCGTCCCCTGGAATCCAGATATAAATCGATTGTTTCTGAAAAGTCATCTTTTGTCAGAGCCGCTTCCTCTAAGCTATCAAAAACAGTTGCTTTCTTGACCGTATAAGCCAACTGTCCCTCTGCGGCAATAAATGAATCATTAAATTTTTCCCCCAGTGAGACATTATCCTGTGCCATGCTGCGGGTTTCATACTCTGCCTCTTCCGTTTCCGCGTTTTCCTGTTCCATTGCCGACTGTGTCTCTTTCTTTCCAGAATCTGCTTGTATCTTTTCTGCAAGTATCGGTTTGTATGCTTCTGCCATATCTGCCTTCTGTCCCGATGAACATCCTGCGAGCAGGTATATAACAACTGCCATTAAGGACATAAGTCGAAGTTTCAAGTTTATCCCCTCCATCCCCCTTAAGTCGATGTTCCTATAGGTAAGATCATGATTATAAGGAAAGGCAGTCTAACACAGACTGCCTTTCCCTTGACATCAATTCACAATGACATAATTTCTCGAACTATCAGGACTCCAGCACCCACTTGCTGTCCCACCTGATCCTGCAGATCGTATCGTAATATACGAAAGAGTAGGTTTATATCCTGCATTCTCAAAAATATTATTTGTTATACTGCATTGAACTCCTCGCTGTACGGTAGCTACACTACCGATTGTCTCATTATAGTATGTTCTCGCAGTCTGTCTCTTCCCCCAAGTTTTAACCTGTACGTAGACGTAAGGGGCTTGTGTCATATATACATAGACCTTTGTATCTGTAGACTTTATACGGGGTGTAATACCACCTCCCTTTGTGAAAGTTCCACCGGATGTATTTATGGTAAATGTAAAATACTGATCGCTGGTATCCGCATATGTAACCAAGCCAATAATCATTATCAACATGATTGATATAAACAGCGAAAGTAAACTCTTAGTACTTTTTTTCATCTGTACTTTTCCTCCCTCCTCAAGTTAGGCATTTGGAGATATCGCTTTCTCTCTTTTTCTGTGGTGACTATTTATTAGAACAAGGGCCTCACTCCTTCCTATCCAAAATATACCCAGAAACAATCATACTAAATATAGGCTCAATATAACGCTGCCATTAAGTTTCATTTCCACCGAATTACTTTATCTATGAATGTCAACACCTATAAGCAATAACGTTTACACCTCAATACTACCGCGACAGACATGCCCCTTCAACATGAATAGTACACAAAAAAAACACCATTTTTTTGTTAAGTAAAGCTTTCCCAACTGATGAGACTATATTATGTTCTATATGCAACCTGCTTGTTCGGTTGATCCCTATTTTTTGTTTCTGACTGGCCAGTTTCAGCCAGATATTGTGCCGGATACCACTCTTTTCGACACTAAATACCTTGAACCCTGTAGGCATTTCAAAAAAGGCTAAACAGTTTGTTGTTCTTATTGTTTTGCATTATCATAAGAAAAAGGACGCCGTTGTAAAATGAAGTTGGACATCTGAATAAAATAAAGATCCATGGCAGGATCTTTGGTAGAATGTAAGTCATCACAACAAACTTTCTACATGAGAATCGCCACCATGGACCACTCTCATTCTACCATAGCTTCCCATATAAAGGGCAAACATCTTTCGTATGAGGAACGAGTTCTTATTCAGATTCGTCTTAAAGACCACTACTCCATCCGGGCAATTGCCCGTGAGATCGGCTGCTCACCGAGCACTGTCTCGAACGAAATAGCACGTGGCTCAGTTGCCTTGTATAACGGCCACGTGACCCGTTATAAGGCGTCTGCCGGTCAGATTGCCTATGAAGACAACCGAAAGCACAGTTGCCGGCATTATGACTTCCTGACCAAATCAGCATTTCTGGAGTATGTGCTGAAACACTTTACAGAAGATGGCTGGTCATTGGACGCCTGTGCCGGACGCGCTGTTCTCGATAGTGAATTTACCAGAGAGCAGGTCGTCTGCACAAAAACGCTTTACCGCTATGTTGATCTTGGCCTCTTTGGCATCAGGAACCATAACCTTCCCAAAGAATTTGGAATTCAAAGTGCAGCGTCCGAAGGCCAGCAGTAAATACATGAAATCTGTTGCTGCTTTCTGGATGCGGCAATCAGACGATCCAAAATGGATGCCGTCCCGGTGAACACGCCCGAGAAGCTTCTTTTATCTTGCTGTATTCTCTTCGATTGATACCATTGTTCCCTCCAATCCCGCTTTATCGCCATATTGCTCCACAGAACTTAGTGACTTTTCTCTTTATAGAGCAATTCGTCCACAGTCATTTCCAATACATCTGCAATCGCAAGAATTGTTCGTATAGTCGGATTGTCCATCTTCCCTGTCAGAATCCGAGATACCATAGATTTTGACAACCCAGTGGCTTTTGCCAAACCATTTTGTGTAAGGTTGTATTGTTTCATTTTATCTTCAATTATTTCTCTATCGATCTGCTGTTTCATTGATTGGTTCCTTTTATGCATCTATAATATGATTCAAGTAATTCAAGTGGTCGATAGCTCTCTTCCGCAAAATGGACAATATTGGATCGGGAAATATCGGACGACTTTAGAGTTTGAGAAAAGAATCCCTGGGAACGGCGGATCGTCTGACCAAATGGCAGTATTCTGCCGCTCGATTTTCGATAATTCTTTTCTTTGAAAGACAATACGGAGAGTTGCTTTACCCCACGACCCTTGCATTGTCTGAAATGCTTTTCCTTTACCATCAGGAATACAATAATTACAAGGAGATTTTTTCATGTCTAAATTTGCCATACCTGTTTCATCCTCCAACCATCAGGAAATTCGAGCCGAAAAAGCTCTTGAGACCTATGGAATTAATGCTTCTTATATCTGTGCCATGCCCGGATGTTCGGCTAAAATGACGTTATGTGATCCATCAAACAACAAGACTGCTTATTTCCGAAGCGTCCACAAATCAGACCACAAATATGATTATTGTACAGATTCATCACTTACTTTTAATCCAGATGAATATGATGAATCGAAATTTGATCTGAATCTTGCAATTCAGACCATTTGCAGCCATAAACAGCAAAATAATATTCACACAGATGGATTCCATTTGAGCGACGGAGCCGTTGGAACCGGAAGCCATATTCCTGTCAGAACTGCCAAAAAACTGTGGGCAGTCTGTAACTATCTTGGGGTCAATGGAGTTTACAACCATACCCGAATTAATGACATCTATGCCTGCCTGGAAAATACGAATTGTTTTCAGGATCGTGATACCGGATTTTGCATTATCGAAGGGACGTTTGCTTATACAGTCAATGATTTTTCGATTTGTATGAACTATCCGAGGTATAGCACATCAGATAAATGTTATTCTCTTCTCGTGCATTTTCCTTCACAAAAATCCATGAAATTGTTTAAGGATAAATTATTTGGTGGATTTGGTACACAATATTGTCACAAAGTACGTTTTGCTGTTGCTGCTTTCTGGATGCGGCAATCAGACGATCCAAAATATAAGTTTCAGTGTCAGCTGGCTAAGCAATCACAGATATTCTTTATTGGGAGATGATCTTGTCATTTTACGTCCGCAGAAGGGGCAAAAATCAATCTTCACGATATATTGATCGTCTGGATCTTCTTGGGGATATGGATGAAGAACCATATGCCCACCGTCAAAAGTGTGATTGACTAGATTGCCTTCTATTTTCTGTCCAAAAAAAGTTTTTCCGCATCCTGTTTGATAGTATTTATTATCGCAATACTGACACATCATAACCACCTTCCTCCCCTACAAAAATCAGGTCATGCTCATCGTATGAGTAGCCTAAGTTTGTAACATATACCCTTCGTACCTGTACTGCCCCGCAGCGATCCTTGTCGTATGGTTTATCGCCTTACCCTTTGTCTTCTCTCTCTGCATGGTTCCTCCTGTACTCCTTTGCGATCCTGTTATAGTTCTCCGTCGCCTGTCTGATCGCGTCATCTTTTATTCGAAACGCTGTCCGGCTGGATATCCCGATATTTGCGCCGACCGTTCCGATCCCGCAATGGCTTATGCAGTGCCTTACTAATATCTCATGCTGTCTCTCATCGGTAACATTTTCGACCGCATTCCAGATAACCATGCAGCGCAGGTGGGTTTCGATGCACTCCTGCCTCTTCTGGTACATATGGAGGATGCGCGGAACATACAGGTTTGACAGGAATTCCTGATACAGGTCTTCGCTTCTCTCAAGCGTTTCCAAAAGGTCTCTGCTTGCCGCTGATACCCCGTGTGTCCCCGCACCGTCGTCATCTATCTGCTTCGAGGGCATAGATGCCTGCATGATCGCCTGTTCCCACTGGTAAGTGGCGGCTTCGTTGCCTGTTCTCTGGATCAGCGCATTAAGTTCGACAAGCCTGCTTTTCGCATTTTTCTCGTCTTCTTTCAGCGTATTTAACGCCTTTTTCATTTCCTGCTCGTCCATGGACCTTATTACAAACATCCATACTCCCTCCCGCATTGGCGGCGCAATGTTGTTGTCCTTATGACAACGCCTTTTTTATTTCTTCCTGTATGAGGCTCCTTATTTCCTGTGTCTGTAGTTCATTCTGGCTGCTCACCACATTTTTCATACCTTCCGCGATTAACTCGATATCACCTCTCGCAAGAGATACCTTTCCCGCGTCGTGTTTATCTTCAAACATCTGGCTTTCTTTCATGGCTTCGTAAAGGTGCTCTGCTATTGTACCTTCGCGGGAAGTCAGCCATTCATACACTTCCCTGTCATGCGACCGCCTTGTATCCAGGCGAACGGAAAGCACTTTTATCCGCCTGTTTTTCCTGGCTTCGTTGATCTCGTCCATCTTCTCTCCCTATTTCGCTCTTAGCTGGCTACAGATTGTCATCCACTCCTGATGCCGATTCTGATGCCTGTGCCTGTCTCCCCGCAATTCTGTGCAAGTCCCTTCGTATAGCCTGGGAAGTCCATCTGTCCTACATAGGCAGAGCCACTTGCCATCAGAATTGGAGTGCTGCATAACTCTTGTCTTTTGCTATAATGCCCCGCAGTCTTCGTAGATATGGCAAGTTTCACTTCAGCTTCGGCCTCTGTCTTTCTGCTGTCAGTAGATGGGGCAGTCTCATTGCTTCCATCTATCCTGCAAAGGATTTCAGCGAGCTGCCCAGAAGGCATTGCAGCCAGTTCTTCCAACGGATACTTCTGTCCGTATGCAATGCGTATTTTTGCAATCATTTGTGCCCTCCGGCTGTTCATGACTGCTTCATTTTGATATTCCGCAATAACAATGTTATCGGAAGCATTGAAAAGCATCGTCCGCAGGTACGCCTTGGGATTCTTGATGTTGTCCCGGACTTCTGAAAAGCCCGTCAGGACACTTTCAACTTGTCCCACATCCAAGCTGTTGAATTTTTTGCAGACCACTTCCGCGGGATAGTCTATCCCGGCTATTCTGAATGTCCGCTGCCGGCTTGCCCTATAAATGGTTTCGGCAATCGTCAAGACGATCAGATCTGTCATAGCCGCCTGACTTCCTCTCCGCTGGCATAAAGTAACATAACCAATCTTCTCTTTTACCTTTTTCAGGAGATCTTCACTCCAGTTGCTCTTATCTGGCTGGTTAGCAGCTTTCTGTTCTGTTTCAGAACGGCTGTCTGGAAACATGGTCTTCCTCCTCTTTTCCCTTTCTGTTTCGGAAACCTGAAGGAAGGATGATCTTTTTGCATTTCTTGTTTCTGATTCATTCTGACTCTTGTATGTCTGACTATTATTATTCTTACTCGGGTCTACTTTGTAGACTTCCGGAAGTCTACTTTTCATACTTCGGAAGTCCATAAAGTAGACTTCCGCTTATTTACAGTGTCCCCGGTGCCATTTTGACTGCACGGACTGGTATTTTTTTGTTTTGTACTTTGTGGAGATTCTTTTATTTTCTCCTGTGTATCGGTTTTTAAGTTGTCAGGCTGTTCACATTCATCCCCCGGCGGCTGTCCTGTATCCGCTTTTAAGATGTCCATGAAGTTTTTGACATATATACGTGTCGGTTTATTTGGTAACCTCTTCCGCTCGATCAGCCCGACACCCTGGATTGGCGTTGTACCAACTTTTCCAATCCCGGAATCCAAGTATTTAAAAAGCCTGACTGCTGTCTGCCTGCAACAGTTCAGATCCGCCATCACATCCTCAATGGTATAGTAGATATAAATTCGGTTTTCAGCGTCATACCACCCGTTTTTCTCCGATAACCTCATGCGATCCAGCATGAGGCCGTAAAGAATTTTGCAGTCACTAGGGAGGCCTGCGAAGTGCCTGTCCGTGATGAGAAGGCGTGGGATTCTAAACCATGTAAACTGTTCCTCATCATGCCTTTGAAAATACGAAAATGTGAATCCCATCGCCATTCCCTCATCAATCACTGCTCACGTTAGTTGCTTTCAGCCGGATCACTCCTATCATCAGTCGATAGGCTCTCATTTATCCATTTTTGTTCAAATTCATCGTTCATAGCATTGCCGGCGATAAAATCAAGGGCAGACAGTGAGACATTTCGGACAAGCTTTCCATCCGCTGTTTGGACGTCATACCTTCCATCATCATCGCATGTGATTTTTACGAGGCTGCCCTCAGGTATAGTAGTAGTAATGCTTTTAATTTCCTTGATCGTCCTGGCAGCTCGATAGCTACAAGTCATATCGATCATTTGCTCAGATTCGGCCTGGGAGTCCAATCCTAAATCTTCTGCAGTTTCAACAGTAACCAGGATCGCTGTCGTCCAGTGGTAGATGTTCAGATATTTTTCTTCATAAAGCTTCGATTCTTCTTCAGTCATTTCTGCAAAAATCCCACAATCTTCCGGGATAAAAAATGCGTCAAATATCTCATCAATGTCATCATCATCCTGCCAGATGACTAGCCCTTGGATAGGGTGCTGCATGATTTTGCATAGTTTTATATTGCATATATTTTCTAAAACAAAAACTTCTTTTTCGGGATAACACACTGTTGGTAATTCTACGTCGCCGTTGAAATCGACCAGAATCGGCGCGTCCGGATGCTTTTCCTTCAGCTCAAGCAGATTTTTGAGTGCCATTGTAATTTTGCTCATAAGTCCCTCCTTGCCCCTATTGGGGATTATTATGGTATTTTTCCAGCAGACTTATGATAACCCCTCTTATCTCATCATTTGTCGTCCCTGGAGCGAAATACCTTGATAACTCTTCGATGGTTATATTTAACGCCGCTATTCCTTCGGGTCTTTTGGGGTTCATGTTTTCCACTATAATAGAAAGAAGCTTTTCCTCCCCTATAGGCTCTTCACATTTTTCAGCCAATTCTTTAATCTCACATGCATTATTCAATGAAGGCAGCTTTTTATAATCTGTATATATTTTCAAGACTGCCTCCTGATCACTTGAGCCTATATAGGAGAGCATTACTCCAGCGTTCAGCTTTAGTTTTTTTGCATCAACAAGCTGGAGTAATCCCGGGATCAGGTACGAAAGCCGGATGTAGCGCTGCACCTGTCTTGCGGAATCACCGTATTTTTCCGATATAATCTGATCAGTCCTCTTACCAGCTTTTCCCTGATGGGAAGCCGCTTCCGATTGCATCCGGTATGCCTTGGCCTTTTCAGAAGGCAATATGTTCTTTCTCTGGTAATTGGAATAGACCATCTGGTCGATGGCATCATCGTTAGTCAGGTCACGGATACAGGCAGGTATTTCAGTGAGTCCTATTTTTTTGCAGGCAAATGTTCTTCGATGCCCAGAGATGATTTCGTAGCCGCCCTGTACTCTTGGTCGCACAATTATCGGGTTTATCACACCCCTATCCTGAATAGACTGGGCGAGTTCATCCATAGAATCGTCATCGACTACTTTGAAAGGATGCCCTGGGAAAGGGTAAAGGTCTTTTACCTGGATCAACCGGACTTCATCAACGGTTCCTGATTCAGTAAATAAATCATCATAGGATTCTAGTTGGATATCACCAATCCGTTTCATACCTTCTGCACCTCCCCAATCAGTTCGTCGGCGAGAGCTTCGAAAGAAGCAGCTACCTTGCCTCTTTTGTCATATACAAATATTGAAGTTCCTGCCGCAGATGCTTCGGACGCCCGAACAGATGCGGGGATCATGGATTTAAATAATCGAATTTTGTCGCCATAAGCAGAGGATATGGATTGAATGATTTGTTTTGAATAGTTGGTCCGATAATCGACCATTGACAAGACTATACCGTCGATAGTCAGCTTTTGATTCAATTGCCTCCGGACATTGCTGATCGTGCGGATTAACATCTCAAGGCCTTTTGCAGAAAGGAAGGATGCCTGAACTGGGATGATTACCGAGTCCGCTGCAACTAGCGAGTTTATTGTTATAACTCCTAAGGAAGGGGCGCAATCGATCAGGATGTAATCATAATCGCCCTTAATTTCATCGGCTATTTGCGAAAACAAGCGTTCTCTTCCCATGATGTTGACTATTGATATTTCCATCGCGGATAATTCAATATTAGCCGGAATAAGATCGATTCCTTCCGCTGTTTTGATTATGATGTCCTTCGTAAATCGACTATTTTGTGAATCATCCTCAACGTACGATATCACTCTTTCGATAGCTGTTGAGATTGTGCTTGTAAGATTATCAGGGTTCTGGATGCCGAGACACCGTGTCAATGCCCCCTGTGGATCGGCATCTATGACGCATACTTTGAATCCCTTCCGTGCAAGCGCGGCTGCAAGGTTGACCGTGGTAGTTGTCTTCCCTACCCCACCTTTCTGGTTAGCGATAGCTATTGTTTCCCCCATGTTCTTCCTCCCTATTTGCTCTGTTAATTTTGTTTATGCTAAAGATGCCCATTCTTTGACGGATGCTTCTTCAACGGTGCCTCCATTTTTATACCAGTTCCCATCCCTGCCCCGGATCACCACAAAAAACCCATGGTCATCTCTCACGAGGATCTGATTGACAGAATCGGGTATGGAAGTCCCTTTCTTCTGCCAGATATTGATGTTGTAAAGCTTCGCTTTTTGACGCTCGAGTTTTTCCGGTTCATCTTTCGGAGATATTCTTGCGTTGCGATCCGCAATTTCCGGATTGTAAGCGTCCAGGTCTTTTTTCTTCAGGGATTTTCCCTGTGACCGTACAACCCCACCCCTGGCGAGTTCTGCGCTGATTGTCTAGGACAATAATTCAGCCTCTTGCTAATTTCATTGATCGAGTATCCCTGATCGATCAAGTTCCGAATCTGCATCCTTTCTAAATATTTAATCAACCCTGATAACCTCCCCTCTTATTACAATGAAAAAAACGGAAGAGTCCAGAAGACTCTTCCGCTAATATTTGAAGCCAGCATTAACACATTTATATATTGTTGTCTGACTTCTGTTGTTCTTGTGCGGTAGATGTCTCTCTATCGCACTTAATTATAAAACCCACCAAATGATATGACATGTGAACAGAGTGTGACAGAAACTGCCGGCTCTGTCCCTTCTGTCAAAAGGGAAACAGAGTCGGCAGTCATCTCATCTGTCACTCAGCGATCTGTTAATCCTCCGGTTCAATCAGACCATATGTCCCGCCCTTGCGTTTGTAGACAACATTGGTCTCATCTGTCTCCGCATTGCGGAAAACGTAGAAGCTGTGCCCGAGCAGCTCCATCTGAACACAGGCATCCTCCGGATACATCGGTTTAATGTCAAACTTCTTTGTACGGGCAATCCGGATCTCCTCGACCGGCTCCGTTTCCTTTTCAATAAACTCTCTTCTGAAGCTTCCATCCCTGTGTCCCTCGATCAGCTTCTGCTTATATCTTCGAAGCTGCCGTTCAATTACTTCCTCGACCAGGTCAATCGAAACATACATATCATTCGAGACTTGTTCAGATCTGATGACGGTTCCCCGCATCGGGATGGTCACCTCAATCTTCTGGCGATCTTTCTCGACACTCATCGTGACGATTACCTGCGTGTCCTCTGTAAAGTAGCGCTCCAGCTTCCCAAGTTTTTCCGTGACCGACCTTCTCATGGATTCTGTCACATCAATGTTTTTTCCGCTGATTGTAAATCTCATAAGCACAGCCTCCTTTGGAGAATTTTCTTACAATTATTATACTACAGCGAACGTGTATGAACAACACGTCCATTTGAAGATTGGCATATTTCACAATTCCCGTTATCCCAGAACTTCTTCCGCATATTGAACGGAGGCCATCGCATCTTTGCAATACCGATCCGCATGAATAGAAGCTGCATAGCGCTCTGTCATCACGGCACCTCCGACCATGATCTTCACATCCGGTGCTTTCTCATGAAGCTGACGGATGGTCTCCTCCATGTTCGCGACGGTTGTCGTCATCAGAGCAGAAAGGCCGACAAGTCTGACCTTCCGCCTGACTGCAGTCTCCACAACCGTCTCCGGCGGAACATCCCTGCCCAGATCGATCACATCAAACCGGTAGCTCTCCAGGAGCACTTTTACGATGTTTTTTCCGATATCATGGATATCTCCCTTCACAGTCGCAAGGATCACGCTCCCACGCCTGTTTCCTCCCTGCCCGGAGGCCTCCATCCTCTCTTTCAATACCGCAAATACTCCTCTTGCGGCCTCAGCGCTCATCAAAAGCTGCGGAAGAAAGACTTTTCCCTGCTCAAAATCCTTTCCGACCTCATTCAATGCCGGAATCATACACTGATTGATGATCTCCAGAGCCTCCCGGGATAACAGCAGAGCTTCCGCAGACTTCTGAGCTTCCTCCCGAAGTCCCTTCCTGATGCACTGAATCAGCCGGGCTGCATCCGGATTCTCTGTCAGCTCTGCATTGCCGCTTAAAGATCTCTGATTCTTCTCTATCTTTTTCCCAGCCTTTGCGGTGTCGAAGTCAAAATCAGAAGTGCTCCCTTCTTTCAGGATTTTTCTGAGGTCTTCCTCCCACACAGCTCCCTTCGGGAGCGCTGGCTTGAAATCAGCATAGGTGCTGATATATGCACCGCAGTTCTCATCCTCTGCAGTCAGCACCATATATGCATCAAAGGCTGCCTTCATTCCCTCTGAGCACGGATTGATAATCGCAGCATTCAGTCCATTCTGAAGCGCCATTGTAAAGAAGGTCTGGTTAATGAACGCCCGCTGCGGAAGTCCGAATGAAATGTTGGAAACGCCGAGAATTGTCTTCGCTTTCAGCTCCTCATGAACCCTCTTCAAGGTGTCAAGCGTCACCAGTGCGCCGCTGGGATCCGCACTGACCGTCATGCAGAGGCAGTCAATGATAATATCCTTTTCCGGAATTCCGTATTTCTTCGCTTCCTCGAGAATTTTACCTGCTACTCTGACACGTCCTTCTGAAGTGTCTGGAATACCGTTCTCATCAAGTGCCAGGGCTACAACAACACCTCCGTATTTTTTAACCAGCGGAAAGACTGCATCCATGCTCTCCTTTTTCCCGGAAACAGAATTCACCATCGGCTTTCCGTTGTAGACCCGCATCGCCGCTTCCATTGCCTGGATGCTGGATGTGTCGATCTGAAGCGGCAGCTCCGAAATGCTCTGAATCTGCCGGATTGTTTCACAGAGTGCGCTTGTCTCATCTGTTCCCGGTACCCCGACATTGACATCCAGAATATGGGCACCCTTCCCCTGCTGTTCAAGGGCCATGTCAAGGATATAACTATAGTTCTGATCCCGGAGAGCCTGTGCCATCTTCTTTTTACCGGTCGGATTGATCCTTTCTCCGACGATGACCGGCCTTTTCCCGATTGTCTGTGCAACTGCGTACGAGGTAACGATTGTCTCCTGTTTCTGAACGATGACCGGAGCTTTTCGTCCCTCAGTCACTTTTTTCACGGCCCGTATATGACCCGGTGTCGTACCGCAGCATCCTCCGACCGCAGATACCCCTGCATCAAGAAGGTCAGAGATATCCTCCGCAAATTTCTCTGGCCCGACGTCATAGACCGTTTCCCCGTTCTCTGATCTCGGCAGTCCGGCATTCGGTGTACAGATAACAGGAACAGATGCATATCGAAGCAGTTCCCTGGCAGTCTTCAACATCTGTCTCGGGCCAAGCGAGCAGTTCGTTCCAAGTGCATCTACATGCAGCCCTTCCAGCATTGCAACAACCGCTTTCGGAGTTCCGCCTGTCAGCATCTTCCCGGATTCATCAAAAACACAGGTTGCAAACACAGGCAGGGATGAGTGTTCCTTGGCAGCCAGAACAGCTGCCTTGAGCTCATGCATATCGCTCATTGTCTCAATCAGGATTGCATCCGCGCCATATTGGACACCAAGCTCTACCACCTCTGCATAAACTGAGACAGCTTCCTCGAAGTCGAGATCTCCCATCGGTTTCAGAAGTCTTCCGGTCGGTCCCAGATCGAGTGCAACCAGTCCGTGTCCAGCCTGCCGCACTGCCTTGTGTGCGCAGTCGAAGGCACCCTTGACAACCTGACTGAGCGTAAATTCATCTCCCCGGATCTTCAGCCGGTTCGCTCCAAATGTGTTGGTACTGATCATGTCCGCTCCGGCATCCAGATAATCCTTATGAATCTGGATGACTGTATCCGGATGCAGCAGGTTCCACGACTCCGGAAGTTCTCCCAGCCCGATTCCTGCCTTCTGGAGCATCGTGCCCATCGCCCCATCAAACAGGATGATTCTTTCCTTCATCGTTCTACGTATATCCATGTGTTCTCCTGTTTCCGGGTCTGGCTGACAGCCCCCTGTTGAAAATGATTTCATCGTTCTCCCGTGTGCTCATCCGGCTGATGAATTTCTGCGATAGAGACAGTCCGCCTTGCCGCACACCTCACATCCTTCTCTGACGCAAGGCAAATGCTCTCTTCCCGCCCCAATCACAGCTGTTACAGACTTGCTTGGAATCATCAGCAGAGACTCAGTCAGTGCGATTCCGACCCTCTTTTCAACCTGAAGAGCTTGAAAAATATCCCGCTGATTGTCAAGCGGGAAATCTCCATAGCCCGGTGAAAACCGCGGTCTGAGATACAGCCCTCGGCCTGCCGCCTCTGTCCTGATGGCATCGTTTGCCAGATTGCACCACGCTTCGATCATGGCCGCCGATGCTGCCTGCATCACAACCCCCCGGCTTGCATTTGTCAGACTGTACCTGTGCAGCAGCAGATCGACCTTCGTCCCTATCGTAGCGGCCATCACAATGATATCGCTGCATCCTCTCAGGTTTTTTTCCAGGCTGCGGCTGTGTGTCCGGAAACAAGTCATGTCAATCGTATGAAGCTCGTCCTGCGGAACATGCAGTGGAAACATCTGATGAAATTCTCTCAGCTGTACGTTATCTGCCAGCTCCTTGAGAACACTCTCCACCAATGCCTGTGTTGCCTGATCCGGTTCTCCGTTCCGAATCCCAAGATATCTGTAAATTTCCTGTCTGTTGACCTTCAGTTCTTCTGGATTTCCTGTCATATTCATTGCTCGTCTAATGTTGTCTAGAAAAATCTCTGCTCGCAAAAGGCCCTCTGGCCGCTGAAAAAACAGCGTCGGTTATTTCGTTTCCCTTCCGCACATCTCAAGAATGCTCCGATACGCCATTCTGCCCCCGAATAAGTCCAGCGCACTTCCGATCGTCACATCGACCATGCCTTTCCCATGATTCCGGACTGCTTCAAGATCCTGAAAACTTCCGATCCCGCCTGCATATGTAACCGGAAAAAGCCATTGTTTCTCCCCTGTGAACGCCGCTGCAATCAAATCGACCAGTTCCAGCTGCGGCCCACTCTGCCTTCCCTCCGCATCCACTCCATGGATGAGAAATTCATCGCAGAATTCGGACAATTTTCTCAGAACATGAACACTCAGCTTCACATCTGACCACTTCTGCCACCGATCTGTAACAATATAAAACCCATCATCCTTTCGTCTGCATGACAAGTCCAGGATCAGATGTTTTTTCCCTACCGCTGAAACCATCTGTTCAAGATGCTGACGGTTAAACCGCCCTTCCGAAAAAACGTATGAAGTCACAATGACGTGGGACGCTCCCGCATTCAGATAGTCCCACGCATTCTCCGGAGTCACCCCTCCTCCAAGACTGAAGTCTCCCGGTTCAGCATGAAGCGCCTCGAGTGCCGCATTTCTGCTCGTCTCATAATATGGCGACCCGGCCGGATTCAGAAGGATGATATGGCCGCCCTTCAGATGGTCCTTGTGATAAAAACGCGCAAAATCCGCCGCTGATTTCTCCGCCACGAAATTCTCGATGGCGCAGTTTCCGTCGTCTCTGAGCGAGCCACCGACAATCTGTTTTACTTTTCCATTATGGATATCGATACAGGGACGAAGTCTCATCGCACTACCTCAGAACAGCCCAGTGATCTTTCCGTTTTCATCAACATCAATATTCTCTGCTGCCGGATGTGTCGGCAGACCAGGCATCGTCATAATGTCGCCGGTCAGCGCCACGATAAAACCTGCACCGGCATTCACCCTGAGGCTGCGGACTGTTACACGGAAATGCTCAGGAGCCCCAAGTTTCTTCGGGTCATCTGAGAATGAATACTGTGTCTTTGCCATACAGACGGGAAGATTTCCAAAGCCCATCCTCTCAATCTGTACTGCCTCCTTTACCGCAGCATCACTCAGCAAAGCGCCGTCTCCTCTGTAAACCGTCCGGACAATCTGATCAATCCGCTCTGCAATCGTTCCTTCAAGCGCATAGGCATACCGGAAATGATTCGGCTCTTCACACAGTCTGACGACTTCCTCCGCAAGCCCCTTACTGCCTTTCCCGCCCTTGGCCCACGCCTCAGACAGAACGACATTCACGCCACGCTTTCTGCATTCTGTTTCAACCAGCTCCCACTCTTTTTGTGTATCTGTTGGAAATGCATTCAGCGCGACCACGCAGGGCAGCCCAAAGACATCCCGGATATTGCTGACATGCCGGAGCAGATTCGGAAGCCCTTCCTTCAGTGCCTGGAGATCTTCCTCGCCAAGCTGGTCCTTTGCCTTCCCTCCATGCATCTTGAGCGCACGTATCGTCGCCACCACGACTACGGCATCAGGATGTATCCCGGCTTTTCTGCACTTGATGTCCAGAAACTTCTCAGCCCCCAGGTCTGCGCCAAAGCCAGCTTCCGTAACGGTGTAATCCGCCAGTTTCATGCCCATCTTTGTCGCGATCACAGAATTACAGCCATGTGCAATGTTTGCAAACGGGCCGCCATGGATAATCACAGGTGTATGTTCCAGTGTCTGAACCAGATTGGGGCGGATTGCGTCCTTTAAAAGCGCCGCCATCGCGCCTTCCGCATGCAGATCGCCCGCCGTCACAGGTTTCTGTTCCGAAAGTTTCCCATAGGTATATCCGATAATCAGTTTTGAAAGTCTTTTTTTCAGATCCGAAAGATCAGAGGAAAGACACAGGACCGCCATCACCTCCGATGCAACCGTGATATCGTATCCATCCTCTCTGGGCACTCCATTGGCTTTTCCGCCCAATCCGTCAACAATAAACCGCAGCTGACGGTCGTTCATGTCCACACATCTTTTCCAGGTAATCTTTCTCGGATCTATGTTCAGCGGATTGCCATGATAGATTGAGTTATCAATCATGGCCGCGAGCAGATTGTTTGCTGCGCCGATCGCATGGAAATCTCCCGTGAAATGAAGGTTGATATCCTCCATCGGAACAACCTGCGCGTATCCGCCGCCTGCTGCACCGCCCTTGAGCCCAAATACCGGTCCCAGCGATGGTTCCCTGAGAACTGCACAGGCCTTCTTTCCGATCACGGAAAGCCCATCTGCCAGGCCAACAGAGGTCGTCGTTTTTCCCTCACCAGCCGGTGTCGGTGTGATGGCTGTCACGAGGATCAGCTTTCCATCCGGCTTGTCTTTCTGATCTTTCAGAAGCCGGTTGTCGATCTTCGCCTTATACGCTCCATATAAATCCAGATATTTTTCATCTATGCCAAGTTTCTCTGCAATCTCCCTGATCGGCCTGATCTCAGCAGCCTGAGCAATCTCGATATCCGTTCTGACCGTCATGTCCTACCTCCCTCATCCTCCATTGCTGCCGTTCTTCTGTTTTTCTCAGAGAAGATCCAGCTTTTCCCTCCAGACTGAAACCACTGCATCCGACGGCATCCGCAGATCCCCTCTCGGAGACAGTGCAACGGACCCGACCTTCGGCCCGTCCGGAATGCAGGACCGCTTGTACTGCTGCGAGAAAAATCTCCAGTAGAATGTCTTCTCCCACTTCAGGATTACATCATCCTCATAGATTCCCCTGAACGCAAGCTTCGCCAGTCTGTAGATTTTCAGCGGATCAAATCCAAACCGCAGGACATAGTACAGGAAAAAGTCATGCAGCTCATATGGCCCCACCAGATCCTCTGTGATTTGCGCGATCACACCATCTTTAGGCGGAAGCAGCTCAGGGCTCACAGGCGTGTCAAGCACATCCAGGAGTGTTTCTCTCAGCCGGTTATCTCCGCAGGTATCTGCAACATAATGTACAAGATGTCTGACCAGCGTCTTCGGAACCGAACAGTTGACAGCGTACATGGACATATGATCGCCATTGTAGGTTGCCCATCCCAAAGCCAGCTCAGACATATCCCCTGTTCCGATCACCATCCCGCCATACTGATTGGCAAGGTCCATCAGAATCTGTGTCCGCTCTCTTGCCTGCCCGTTTTCGTATGTTACATCCGTCACTGACGGATCATGTCCGATATCCCGAAAATGAATCTGGACTGCTTCTTTAATATTGATCTCTTTCAATGTACAGCCAAGGATCTTCGACATCTCAACAGCATTGTGATAAGTCCTGTCAGTCGTTCCGAATGCCGGCATCGTGACAGCAATAATCCCGCTGTGATCCATCGAAAGCAGGTCGAAAGCACGTGCAGTTACGAGCAGAGCCAGTGTCGAATCAAGTCCTCCTGATATTCCGATCACAGCCGCCCTGCTGTGCACATGTTCTATCCTTTTCTTCAGTCCCAATGCCTGGATCGTCAGGATCTCCTCACATCTGCGTTCCCTGTCAGCCTGCACGTCCGGAACAAATGGCCTCCTGTCATATGTTCTTGTCAGAACTGTCTTTTCCATCCTCAGAGTAAACGGAACGATCCTGTATGCCGCAGATGGCTCCGAAGGGTATGTCGTCATCCTCCTGCGCTCTGCCAGAAGCCTGTCAATATCAAGTTCTGCATATGTAATCCCGCACGTAAACCTGCCGGAGTTTGCAAGCATTGTTCCATTTTCACAGATCATCCTCTGCCCGCCAAAAACGAGATCCTGTGAGGATTCTCCCTCTCCCGCGCTGGCATAGATATAACCTGTGATCAGCCTGGCGGAGGTCATCGAAACCAGCTGTTCTCTGTAAACGTTCTTACCTGTCACCTCAACCGATGCTGATAAATTCACAATCAGGTTTGCACCTGCCATCGCAGCTCTGGTGCATGGCGGATCAGGCGTCCACAAATCCTCACAGAGTTCTGCGCCGACCACCAGATCCGCAAGGCCTCCGGGTGTCTCTGCTTCCGCGTCCTGTGATTCTTCATCCTCCGGAATACACCGAAACAGCAGGTTCATTCCGAATGGGACTGTCTGCCCGAAAAATGATATTTCCGTGACAGTCTCAATGCCAGGGTGAAACCATCTGGCCTAGTAGTATTCATTGTAGTTGGGGAGCGACCGCTTCGGAACAAATCCCAGAATCTTTCCTCTCTGAAGAACAGCTGCAGTATTATACAGCTTTCCGCAAATCTCGATGGGCAGCCCGACAAAAATCAATGACTCCAGGTCTGCTGTCCTGTGTGCAACATCAAGAAGTGCCCTGCCAGCTTTCCGGATCAATGATGCCTGCAGAAACAGATCCCCACATGTGTAGGCAGTCAGAACCAGTTCTGGAAAAACGATAATCTTCGTCCCTTCTTCAGCTGCCTCTCTGGAAAGCCGTATGACCTCTTCCGCATTATAGGAAACATCCGCAACGCGGATCTTTGGTGTAACAGCAGCTGTCTTGATAAATCCATCCCACATGAATGATCCCCTCTTCCGGTTTCCTCATCATCCAGATACCGGCTCATCAGTCAGGGTCTTGTCAGCCCTTTCGTCTTTCTACAATTTTCCTGAGTTCATCGGCGTCAAACCGATAGGTTTTCCCACAGAAATTGCATGCAATGTCGATCGGCTTGTCATCTGCAGCCAGACTCTCAAGATCACTCAGCTGCAGCGTCGACAGAACATGCTTGACACGGTCCTTCGAACAATCACATGAGAATGATACTGGCATCTTCTCTTCGATCTTTACATGAAGCTCTCCCAGCACCTGGCTGAGAATCATCTCCGGTGTAAGGCCATCGGAGAGCATGGATGTGACCGATGGCATTGACCTGAGTGCTGTCTCAAGCTGATCTATGACTTGTCCGTCCGCCTGGGGCATCACCTGTATGATAAAACCGCCAGACTGCCTGACACTAAGGTCCGTATCAACCAGAACTCCAAGCCCGACAGAGCTCGGTACCTGCTCTGATTCTGCAAAATAATAGGTCAGGTCTTCCGCAATTTCACCGCTTGGCATCTGGATGGTTCCGACATACGGCTCTCTCAATCCCAGGTCCCGGATGACAGTCAGCGTCCCTGTCCCAACGGCTCCGGCAACATCCAGATGACCGTTGTCCTTCAGCGGAAGATCGATTCCCGGGTGGTTCGCATATCCTTTCACATGACCCTTCGAATCGGCCGTCGCTGTGAGTGCGCCGATCGGCCCGTCTCCCTTTACCTGAATTGTCAGAACACCCTTGTCTTCCTTCATCATACTGCCCATCATGACCGCTCCGGTGAGCAGCCGTCCAAGCGCTGCCGTACAGACAGGCGTCATCCTGTGCGCCTGCCGTGCGTATTCCGCTGTCTCTTTTGTCGTTGCGGCAAATGCTCGGATTGACTCATCCGCTGCAACCGCCCGCACCATGTAATCCATCAGTTATCTGTCCTCCTGGACGCGCACGAGGCGGTCCCTTCTACCAGACATATCTGCCTGAATGTTTTCTGCCGGAATGTTCATTTCCGGAATATTCTTTCCCGAATCAAACCCTGAATTCCCGGTTCCGTCTGTTCTCCCTGCAATCATCCACATTCAGAATATCCGGAGCCCCTGCACAATCAGGCCTCCGGCAACCCCCAGAATATAGAGAAGGATCGTCAGCTGGATATTCTGCCTGGTATGACGGTTTGTCCGGAACAGCACAAGCAGTCCGACGCCCGCTCCGACCATCAGCCCTGAGACCATCGCTCCGGCACTCATGATTCCCTCCAGATACAGCTGCGTGAGAGCAATTGATGCCGCGCAGTTCGGTATCAGACCAATCAGACCGGCAAGCACTTCTCCGATTACAGGCTGGTTCAGAACCAGGTTCGACAAATTCTCTGTTCCTACGATTGTAAGAAGAATATTCAGCGCAATGGAAATCAGCAGAATGAAGAATGTGATGCTTACAGTATGCTTGAGCGCTGATCTGACGATTCCCTTCTCACAGTGACAATGTTCCTGTGTACAGATTCCGTGAATGCCAACCCCGATTCTTCTCTCATTCAGTTTTCTGAACAGAAAATCCACCAAAAATCCTGCGATCACTCCATAGAGTGCTTTCACAATCAGAACCTTTGTGATAAAACCGATTCCGGCTCGTTCAGACAGCAGGATCGGAAGCATCTCATCCGATGTTGACAGAAACACTGCAATCAGGGTTCCCGCGGTTATGACTTTGCCCGCATACAGACTGGCTGCGGCTGCGGAGAAACCGCACTGGGGAATCACTCCCAGAACGCCTCCCACAAGCGGTCCCAGACGCCCAGCCTTTCTGATTGCTATTTTTGTATGATCCGATGTCCGATGTTCGACCCACTCCATTACCAGGTAGGTGATAAACAAGAACGGAATCAGTTTCAGCGTGTCCAGTGTTCCGTCCCAAATTGCGTCAAGTATTTTCATGTACAACTGTCTTACTCCTCAACCGGGATTGTTATATGAAATCCCCGGCTTTACTCAGCTCAGCGGATACCGGGCTGTCAGCGTTTCCACAAGTTTCCTGCATGCTTCCGACTGTGCATCTCCTTCCAGAATTGTCTTTGCGATCACATCTGCTACAACATCAAAGTCCGCCTCCTTCAGCCCCCTTGTTGTCGCTGCAGGCGTTCCGAGGCGAAGTCCGGATGTGATAAACGGGGACTGCGGATCATTCGGGATGGTGTTCTTGTTGGCAGTAATTCCGACTGCATCCAGCGCAGTCTCCACTTCCTTTCCTGTCTTCCCTGTATTTGTCAAATCCACAAGCATCAGGTGGTTATCCGTTCCCCCGGAAACAAGGCGGATTCCTCTTTTTGTCAGTCCGTCTGCAAGGGCTTTTGCATTCTTCACCACCTGGCTGCAATAAACTTTAAATTCCGGCTGAAGCGCCTCTTTGAAGCAGACAGCCTTGGCTGCAATCACATGCTCCAGAGGGCCTCCCTGGATACCTGGAAAAACGGCCTTGTTAAGCTTGTGCTCCTTCGCAAACTCCTCACTGGACAGAATCAGCCCGCCGCGCGGACCGCGAAGCGTCTTGTGTGTTGTCGTTGTCACGACATCCGCATACGGGAACGGACTTGGATGAAGTCCTGTTGCAACCAGTCCAGCTATATGGGCAATGTCGACCATAAGATAGGCGCCGACACGATGCGCAATCTCCGCAAACCGCTGAAAATCAATGATCCTCGGATATGCACTTGCCCCCGCAATAATCAGCTTCGGTTTCGACTCCTCCGCGATCCGCTCAACTTCATCATAATCAATATATCCATCTGCGTTGACTCCATAGGGGACAACATGAAAATAAGCACCGGAAAAATTGGCCGGGCTTCCATGCGTCAGATGTCCTCCTTCTGATAAATTCATGCCCATCAGCGTATCGCCCGGCTTCAGAAGGGCAAACTCCACCGCCATGTTTGCCTGTGCGCCGGAGTGAGGCTGGACATTGGCATACGTGCAGCCAAACAGCTGCTTTGCTCTTTCCCTGGCAATGTTCTCGATGACATCCACACACTCACAGCCACCGTAGAACCGGTGCCCCGGATACCCTTCCGCGTACTTGTTGGTGAGCGGGCTCCCCATCGCTGCCATTACCGCATGGGATACCCAGTTTTCTGAAGCAATCAGTTCAATATGGCTGTTCTGTCTGGCAATCTCGGATTCAATTTCTGAAGCAACTTCCGGATCTTCTCGTCTTACTTCATCAAGCGAATACATGGCATTCTCTCCTTTTTATACAGGCTGAACCCAACATCTTGTGCATTTCTACAAATATAAGCAGAATTTATCCGAAAAGTCAACGAAGGATGTACTCTGTCAGGACGGATGCCAGGTTTGCGCAGATATGCAGGAGAATCGGTGCCTCCAGACCTCCCTCCATGTACAGGAAAACCTGCAGAACCAGTCCCATCGGAAACGCATAGAGCATCTGAATCGGGTTCCCATGAAGAACCGAAAACAACGCAGAAGTTAAGACGGCCGCCCTCCATCCTGAGATTTTCCTTCTAATGGTACCGAAAACCAGTCCTCTGAACAGCAGCTCCTCGCATACAGGTGTCAGCATACAAAAAACGATCAGCTGCTGCCAGAGCGGTGCAGAATAATAAGCCCGCTGCACGTCGTTTGTAAAATACTCTGAAAGATGAATCTTTGCTGTCAGCCATCCATAGAGCAAGGATAAACCCGCCCCGGCGATCCCCGCTGCCAGAAGCCAAGGACCTCTGTTCCGGAGCCCGCTCTTCTCTTTAGAATGAATTGACAGCTCCACCTCTTCAGCATCAAGAGGTAAGCAGGAATCAGCAACGCCGACGCAGCACCGGATGCGGCTGTATCCACATCTGGAAGGGTTCCTGTTTTTTCTGCTGCAGCCTGGAATACAGCCGTCATGATGCCCGACACAAACAGCCACAGAAGTACCGGCAAAAACGCACTTCGGTAATTTTTGTCCATATTCCCTGTTATTTTCGTTTCCTCTCTCTATTGATTTTTGTCTTCCAGATCACCAGAAGACATACTGTGCCGCAAGCAGACAACAGCGGGAAAGCAAAAATCATTGGTCTGCCTGCCCAGCGACGCTCCTCTCTGCGGTCATCCAGATAGCGTTCCTCATGAGCGATCCGGACCTTGTCCCTATTCAGTGCGCCTTCTTCCGCCTGAAATTGCCTGCGTCGATCCCACTCGTTGGAAATCGGCTCTTCTTCGGTCTCACTTCCCATTCTTCGTTCAGCCAGCTCCCTCGCACTTTCTCCGGGAACTTGTTTCTCAGGAATCTTTCCTTCCCTTTTAATGAAAACAGGATATTCTTCAGACCAGCCCTCATTGCCTGCCTCATCTACTGCAAAAATCTGGAGACGCTGCCAGAGCTGGCTCATGCCCAGTGTGACCTTGAGGCTGCCTCCATTCTCCCGAAGCTGCCTGGCTGAGTATGTCATCAAGGGTTCCGTGTTCAGGTATACAACTGCACGCTTGAGCGCCAGATTATCACGCACGTGCACTCCAATCGTCATCTCATCCGCCCTGTATACGCCGAACTTTTCGATTCCGCTTACAAGGAACCGGGGCGGTTCGGTGTCCACGGCAAATCGAACCTGCAGATTCTGCATCTGGCTGTCTGCACGGTTTCCTGCCTGATCCGAGGTCATCAGTATGACATCATAAAGACCGCTTTCCTGAAAATAGTCTGCTGCAACTACATGACGATATTGCCGTATTCCGGTATTCCCGGATGCGTTCGAACGCATCTCTCGTCTTGCCCCTGCCTTCGTCCTCTTTCCATTCTTCATCACAAGAACCATCGCATCCTTGACATCACTGATATTGGATTCCAGGAATACCACGTCAAATGGTTCTTTGTGATAATAGGTCTGCAGTTTTCTCTGGCTTTCGGGCGCAAGTCCATATACGGAGCCATTCCGATTGATACAGAACACCAGCTCCTTCTTCCGTACGTTTCCCGCGATATCCCGGGCAGAAACAGTCATATGATACCATGCATCCGCTTCTTTCGTATGATCGAAGTCTGCAAACTGTATTTCCACCCCCTCTTCTGATTCTCTCCTGCCGCTTTCTGACGGGGCCTTTCCGCCTGACAGCGATGAGAACTGAATGGAAGCTGATCCCCTCTGGTACCAGCGATCCCGGATGGAACAGACAATCCGCACGATTCCGGAATAAGCGTCTCCATCTGAAACACCATCGACCTCAATCAGAGGGTCTTCATGGTCAACAACGATCGGGGGGCTGCAGACGACTGCGGCATTGCCTATAAGATCCTGTGATTCCACCTCAATCTGCCAGATTCCTTCCTCCTGGAGGCTGAGCGTTGTCGAAGTATCCGGGAGTCCTTCAATCCAGCTGCCTGGATCTTGCAGGATTCTCTGCACCTGACTGCCCTTCCTGACCCGGTATCTGACGCTCCTCATCCCGCTTCTGTCGTCTGGCTGAGGGATCACTTCGACTCGGCAGACTGACGGTGTAAACGCAATCCCATCAGTCATGCGCGTATCAGTAATGATCAGTCTTGCGGGTGGCACCTGCCCGTCCGTCGTCACGGAAATCTCAACCGGAAGAGATCTGGCGAGAAGCTCTCCCTTTCGGTTTGTCTTCGTCAGTCTGAACTGTAGGGTACCATCCTCATTGATTTCATCAATCTTATATCCTCTGTTATAATGGATATTTTTCCTGATTCTGACCTCCAGTCCCCTTCCTTTCCTGATGATCAGCCTCCCTTCTCTCCTGACAATGCTCTCTCCTTCGATTTCAAAATGTATCCCTTCCCTTACCATCTCATGCATGATTCTGACAGAACCACGCCTGTACAGCGGACTCTTTTCATCCTCACAAAACTCATAGTTTTCTGTCGGGTTGCCAGTCAGACAGAGGCCGTCCCTTCGTTTCATGACAAGTGCCCCCTCATACACTGCATCCTTTCCATCCTCGTACATCGGACTGTCACTCTGAAGCACCGATTGATCAACCGTGATCTCCGGCGCTTCAAAATTCTCTGGGATGACAGCGAATCCCTTCTCATCCGTCAAAAAGCCGGACACCGCTGCCCGTAAAATTCTGTCCGGTGGAACAGTGCCCCCTTCCCCGTCCTTCATACCGGCGTTCATTTCAAGCTCGGATGCTGCGTCAGGCCAGATGTAGGCCATCTGTGCCGGCTTTCCATACACCTTCTTTCCATCCGGAATTGTGACGGAAAGCACTTTTTTCTTCACTTCAACAACCAGATCCGGTTTTGTAAAACCGTCTGCAATATGGATTCGGCCTGCCGTTTCCGGATCCTCTGAAGAAATTCTGAAATCATATAGGACGTTTCGCAGCCCTGCATCCGGGCTCTCAAGACGGGCGTTACATGTCACCGATACCTTCGGCGGTGCCAGCTTTCCCTCCGCATTGTCAGACGGTTCTTCAAAATCTGTGTCAGTCTCAGAACATCTCCTCCTTATATCCCAGCTGAATGCAATGCGAATCTGGTCCGTTCCATCATAAACCCGCCCCTCTTCCGGCACCTCCGGATGGATATCTGACAGAACAATCTCCCAGACCGGTTCCTCCGCTTCCTGTTTCTGAGGAACTTCTGTCTCTCCGCCATCAACTTCCTGCGGGTCGTCTGTCTCCGGTTCCGTCTGCTCCTCTTCCTGTTCATCCGCTTCTCCAGACTTTCCACCCCTGTCTCCGTTCTGCTTTTCTGTCTCTATCCGCCTTGATTCACCTGCATGCGCACTGAATGCCATCTGACGCGCCTGCGTCAGTACAAGGGCCAGCACAAAGATCAGGAATGTCCGTGCTGCCCTGCAAGGGAAACCACCGGAACAATAAAAGCCTGCTTTATGATTCATCTATCCTACCAGACACCCTCCCTTTCCCACCTGTTCCTGCTCCTAGAGGCTGCTGCCTCCATCCCCCATTTCTTTCCTCCTCAAAAGCGAGTCTGTCAGGCAGCTCTCAAACCTCCGTCTCCCATCCCTCAAGTCTCAGAAGTGCTGTCTGTTCTGCTTCCCTGATCTGATCGTAAATTTTACGGACGGCTTCTTTTCTGTCTGAGTCCTCTGAATCACCTGTGCCGGGACTCAGCTGGTCTGCCCGTCTGATACGGTCCCGAATTTCTTCGCGGATCTGGCCGGTCTCAATACCAGCTTTCCGCAAATCTGCAATCCGAAAGGCGATCTTCCAGATGGTGTCACGGATTCTATGCAGGTGAAGCAGGGAATTCTGATCCTGGCCGAGAAACTCCTTTCCTTCTTTCAAGCCCTCCCACCAGTCCAGAATACGAACTGTCGCCCGTTCCTGCCCGGCTCCGTCCATCTCCTCTACAGACAGCATTTTCAGACAATACCGGGCTTCCTTCAGCCATCCTTCCTCTTCCGATGTCCTTCTTTCAGCTGATTTTTCCCTGCTTCGCTCATTCATCATCTCCTCCCCCGCTTCCATCGCCTTTGCAAACCATCCTCCTGCAATACGGCTTGCGTCTGTCCCGCTGTATTCATACAGATACATCCTTCCGATCTCGGCTGCTGTTTTTCCATACGCTTCAAGGTTCATTCTCAGACTATCCTCATTCGTATCCTGACTGCCAAGCGGAACCGTATGAAGAATCTCCCGGAGAAACAACTCCTCACTCTCCGAGAACACACCATCTCTCCCCGCATCCTGAAGATACTGAAGATAAACTTCCGGGTTCCCCGGCTCCATGAATGCCGCTTTCCTGTAAATATCCTGGCTTTCTCCCTTTGTTGAAACCTTCGCTTCCTCCAGCAGTTTCGTAACACTCCACCCTTCATCTTTGGAAATATTCAAAGTATCCGGAAAGACGGTCACACACAATGCGGCAGCCGGAAGCATAAATGCAAGTGCGGATAGAAGCTGTTTCTTTGTTTTTTCCCTCCCATAACATCGTCTGACAGCCACAAGCGCAGACCTTAGCTGTCCCGCACTTTGAAAACGGCCTTCCGGCTGTTCCCGAAGACACTTCAGAATCACCTCTGAAAATGCTTCTCCGCAGCCCGGTACCCTGCTTCCCGACAGGTTTTTCCTGTACATCTTTCCGGATACCAGCCTGTAGATGGTTGCCCCCACACCATAGATATCCGTCCGGGCATCTTTTGCAGCGTTCTTCTCGTACTGTTCCGGCGCCGCATACCCGATTGTTCCCGCATTTGCCATCGGCAAAGGCCTCGAGAAGGCCGCACCGAAATCAATCAGCCTTACAGTCCCGTCTCTGGCACGGATCAGATTTCCCGGCTTAATATCCAGATGGAAAACCGGCGGCTCCTGCTTCTGAAGATAGCAGAGTACCTCGGACAGCTGGATCGCCGTTTCAAGTGTCTGAAGCTCAGGAAGTGTTCTGTCGCCTTCCAGATAACTGTCAAAACGGATTCCACGGATATACTCCATAATCATCCAGCAGCTCTCTCCTTCATCCAGAACATCATAAATCTGCGGCAAATGCGGATTTCTCAGTTTTTTCATCATCCACAGTTCACGGAAGCAGCCTCCGCTTTCTTCCGAAAGCTTCTTGGCCGCACAGAACCGGTCCGTCCTGCTGTCAACTGCCAGATAGACTTCTCCGAAACCACCTTCTCCCAGTTTTCTGAGCAGCCTGTAGCGTCCTGATAGAGTCGTCATTTGCTCCCTCATTCGGCTCCTCCTTCTTCTGCCCTTCTGTCAGGTCCGCGCATCAGATGTCTGTGGGGGCATCGATCCGGACACTGTGCTGTTTCTTCCCATAGGCGCAAAAAGGAGAGACTCCTTGCGAAGTCTCTCCATCCATGAACACAGTATAAAATAGATTGCTTCTCCACGCAATCCCGAATTTCAGAAATTTTTCAGAACCAGAATTCTTCAGAGTATGATGATCACATCTTATCCGGTGCAGAAAATCCCAGCAGATCAATACCCTGTTCCAGTACTTTTCTGGTCAGTTCCAGCTCAGCAATATAGCTCTTTCGCTGTTCCTCATTCTCTTCTGCCAGAATCCGTGTCTCATGATAAAAGCGGTTAAACTCATTTGAAAGCTGGTACAGATACCCGCAGATTCTATGCGGAGCCAGCTGTGCACCGGCTTCCTCCACTGCCGGCGCGAATCCTGTCAGCGCCAGGCAGAGCGCCTTTTCCGCTTCCCCTGCTGCCGGAAGTATCCTGCACCGGCTGATTGCTTCCGCCGGCAGCTTCATTTCCGCCAGGTATCTTCTCAGAATCGACTTGATCCGCACAATGGTATACAGGATATATGGCCCGGTATTCCCCTCAAACGAAGTAAACTTATCGACATCAAAGACATAATCCTTGGACGCCTGATTGGATAAATCCCCGTACTTGATGGCAGACAAAGCGACGATCTGAGCTGTCTTCCGTGCCTCATCCGGTTCGGTCTCATGGTTCTCCATGATTTTCCTGTACATTTCCTCATTGATGTCCCGGATCAGAAGCTCCAGGCGCATGACACCTCCCTGGCGGGTCTTGAACGGCTTCCCGTCTTTCCCATTCATCGTCCCGAACCCCAGGAATTCGAGTTTTGTGTCATCCTTCACCAGCTTCGTCTTTCGGGCACACCGGAAGACCTGTGTGAAATAAAGCTCCTGACGCTTATCGACAACATAGATGATTTCGTCCGGATCCCACTTCTCTCTGCGCATGACAATCGTCGCCAGGTCCGTTGTGTTATACAAAGACGCACCATCCGACTTCAGGATCATGCATGGCGGTATTTTCTTGGTGTCCCCTTCCTCTGCGACATCGACGACCAGCGCTCCCTGGTCTACATGTGCATATCCGTTTCTTTTAAGATAATCCACCATCCCCGGAATGTACGGCTGCGCGTCCGATTCCTTTTTCCAAAGGTCAAACGTGACATCCAGGCTGTCATAATTGCGTTTCAAATCCTTCACGGAAACATTCAGGATATGCTGCCAGAGGGCATAGTAACCTCTCTGTTTCTGCTGCAGACGATATGTGGCATCAAGGGCTTCCGCCTTGTAGGCTTCATCTTCCTTCGACTTTCTTGTCGCCTCCGGATAGATCTCCTCCAGTTCACTGATCGTAAATGGAGCCTCCTTCGGGTATTCTCCTGTGAAGGTTTCATCAAAATACGGAAGCTCCGGGTGTCTGTGCCGCACCTCTGTGATGATCAGCCCCATCTGCAGGCCCCAGTCCCCCAGATGGACATCACCCAGAACATTGTTGCCAAGATAACGGAGTGTCCGCTTGATGCTTTCCCCGATAACTGCCGAACGCAGATGGCCGACATGAAGCGGTTTGGCAACATTCGCTCCACCATAGTCAATGATAATCATGGCGGGGTTCTCTGCCCTGCGCACACCGAAATAATCGTCCTGCTCCATCTCCTGCAGATAACTGCTCAGGAAGGAAGGCGATAGGCTCAGATTGATAAAACCAGGCCGAACAGCCTCTGCTTTCGAAAATGCATCCATCCCGTCAATGATATCGACAACTGCCTCCGCAATCTGGAGTGGAGGTCTGTGATAGAGCTTTGCACCAGCCATAGCTCCATTGCATTGATACTCGCACAAATCCGGGCGATTGGACACCGTTACCTTTCCAAGGCTTCTGTCATATCCTGCAATTTCAAAGGCTTCCGCCACATAGCTGCTGATCAGATCCAGTATATGTTCCATGTCAATTCTCCCTCTTGTGATGATAACTGCCTGTACTGTCTCCCGTCAGATCCTCATGCAGCCAGTCCAGATATCTCTGGATGGTCTCCTCATGTCCCTGACCGGATGGCTGGTAAAACCGGGTATCTCCCAGCTCCTCTGGAAGATACCGCTGCTTAGAAAAATGTTTTGGGAAATCATGAGCATACTCGTACCCGATTCCCCGATTCAGCCTGGCAGACCCGCCATAATGGGCATCCTGCAGATATGATGGAATGGTAATCTTTGTTTCAGCCGCTGCCTTCTCAGCTTTGAAGATTGCTTCCGTGGCGGAATTGCTTTTCGGTGCAGTCGCCACATAGATCGCCGCCTCCGCAAGGATCAGCTGAGATTCCGGCATACCGATCCGCTCAACGGCCTGTGCGGCAGAAGCC
>ERZ791624.183-NODE-183-length-46032-cov-2.969158_pt1 | contig 46032 bp, 39 predicted proteins | sample MGYA00510058_ERZ791624 | MGnify/ENA primary metagenome ERZ791624 (study PRJEB30046, sample SAMN00715158) | human gut metagenome | study: EMG produced TPA metagenomics assembly of the A metagenome-wide association study of gut microbiota in type 2...
CTTTAGGGGGTCAACTTCCTCCGTTTTTTAGGGGTCAATTTTACCGTTTTTTCCAGCAAGTACGGCAAAACGGTGTTGAGGTTTTATCTTTTCATGCGAAAAAGCGTTGTCCGACCTGTATTGCCATTGAGCAATTAACGCGTGAGGTGGTAGAATCGGAATTTGCGACCCAATTGGCTGACAGCTCATTGGTGCTTCGTGTGGTGGATATCGCCGAAAATGAGGAGTTGGCTGATCAGTATGAAATTACTTGGTCTGCGCTTCTTGTTAATCGCTACAAGGATGGCAAGGAGAGCGTAACCGATCTGACGCGTTTTGCGTTTGCCAATGCTCGTACGAATCCTGAGAAATTTAAGGCGGAACTGAAGGCTCAAATCGAAAAAATGCTTGCCGAATAAACGATGGAATATCTGCAAAATCTGCTTGACAACTCGTCAGTACCAGTAGTTACGGCCTTTTTGTTGGGGTTGTTGACAGCCATCAGTCCTTGCCCATTGGCAACCAACATTGCGGCTATCGGTTATTTGTCGAAGGATATTGCCAATAAACGACAAGTTTTTTGTAACGGACTGCTTTATACATTGGGACGTATTGTAGCCTATTCGCTACTTGGTATAATCTTGATCGTAGTTTTGCGTCAAGGTACAAGTCTGTTCACTATTGAAAAAGCACTTGGGAAATGGAGTGAATTGTTACTTGCTCCGTTACTGGTACTGGTTGGGCTTTTCATGCTTTTCGGCTCTCGGATTAACCTGCCGAAATTCGGATTTTCAGGAAACGGTGAACGAATCACCCGACACGGTGGATGGGGAGCACTCCTTTTGGGGATGCTGTTCGCGCTGGCCTTTTGTCCTACCAGCGGCATATTCTATTTCGGGATGCTGATTCCGATGTCGGCTGTTGAAACGGGAGGCTATCTTTTGCCTGCAGTGTTTGCTGTTGCCACAGGATTGCCCGTAGTTATTGTTGCTTGGCTGTTGGCCTATAGTGTTGCTGGAGTAGGAAGATTCTATAATCGTTTGCAAAGCATTCAACGTTGGTTGACTCGTATTGTAGCTGTTCTATTTATAGTGATTGGAATTTTCTACGGTATCATTTATTTCGGTTAATATGAGAATCCTAATCTTATGTACGGGCAATAGCTGCCGCAGTCAGATGGCACATGGCTTTATGCAGTCATTTGATCATAGACTGCAAGTCTTCTCCGTAGGAACAGCTCCGGCAGACCGAGTTAATCCACGTGCCATCGCCGTAATGTCGGAAATCGGCATAGATATCAGCAGTCATACACCACATCATATAGCCGAATATCTCGGGGAGAGTTGGGACTATGTGATCACTGTCTGTGGCGGTGCCAATGAGAGTTGTCCCACCTTTACAGGATGTGTCGGACATCGAGTACACATTGGGTTTGATGATCCTTCTGATGCTACGGGTACACCGGAGTATGTATTGAATGAATTTCGTAAGATTCGGAATGAGATACACCGAACGCTGTTTAAATATTATAATAACAATATTGCACCACAGTTATGATTCAAAAATTTGCCGATTGGCTCGTTTACGATCTGTTTGGAATGGATGCTGCTACGCATTTGGGCAGTGCTGTCAATTTCTTTTTTTATGATAGTATAAAGATCATTATCCTGCTGTTTTGTATCAGTGCAGTGATGGGTATTGTGAATGCCTATTTTCCGATAGATCGGTTGCGGCGTTACCTTACAACACGCAAATTATACGGATTTCAGTACCTTTTCGCTTCATTGTTCGGGGCTATTACTCCATTCTGCTCCTGTTCGTCGATCCCTCTCTTTATTGGGTTTGTGAAGGGAGGTATTCCGTTGGGGGTTACATTTGCGTTTTTGATTACCTCCCCACTGGTCAATGAGGTTGCTGTAGCAATGTTTTTGGGATCTTTTGGCGTACGAGCAACGGTTATTTATGTTACGAGTGGTATCCTTCTCGGTGCAATCGGCGGATGGATTCTCGGACGATTCGGGTTAGAACGCTATTTGTCGCCGTGGGTGCAACAATTACAGTCCAATTCCGTAGAGCAATCTGCTGAGTGGGATGGTGCACAAACACCTTTCCTGAAAAGATTACCGATCATTTTGCATGATGCGTGGAAAATTGTCAAAGGGGTTATTGTTTATGTGCTAATCGGTATAGGTGTTGGCGCTGCTATGCACGGCTATGTTCCGGAAGGATTTTTCGAACGGTATATGTCTCAGGAGAATTGGTTTGCTGTGCCTTTGGCTGTTATATGCGCCGTGCCGATGTATGCTAATGCCGCAGGTATTGTCCCTGTTATCCAAGTGTTTGTCGCAAAAGGCATTCCACTCGGTACGGCTATCGCTTTTATGATGGGCGTTGTCGGATTGTCTCTTCCCGAAGCAACCATGCTCAAAAAGGTGATGACCTGGCGTTTAATCGGTATCTTTTTTGGGACCGTAACGTTGTTTATTATTCTCTCGGGATATCTGTTCAATCTGATCCTGTAAAAGTTGCTGAAATACGCTGATTAGTATCTTATATGGTCTTTTGAAACAAACTGTTTCTTAGATTTAGTCGCTTTTGTTGTCTGCTGAATCAATAGGAGCTGATGGCATGTTTTGGTTTAGCACTTGTGTTTGATCTTTTGTTGCGGTGCATGTAGATGTGGCTGAAAGCTGGTACATTTCAAATTACTCGGTGCGATTCGGTTTTGTGCAGACGGATAATTTGTTGGGATTGTTGTTATTATTCTATTGTGTTAGGATGAAGAGAATATGAGGCCCGCAATTTTGATCTGTTCTGAGTGGTAGATTGTCCGACGGGAAACATTACCATGACTGGCGTGTCGATCTGCATTTCACGGCAATAGACTTGATAACTCAGCTACTTCTACCATACGCAAACGTGAGAAAAGGTAAATCTAAAAGACAAGCGTGCTCTTAGCGTCCGTGGACAATGCTTTATCATCATTTGCATCCTCTTATTCACTGAGAAACGCATCGGCCTCTACAATTTCAATCTCTCCTTCATCGACTGAAATTCGTTCAGAACGGTTGAGGGTGACAATTACCCCTCGCTGTACCCCTGTCAATGCCATGGCTGCGCGTAACCCATCGATCTTGTTTTGCAACAGATCGGGGTCGTCTGCCTCCCAGCAGGCCTGGACGCAAAGAGTCAACAACCCTTCTCCAGAAGCGACAAAATCGCATCCTCCCTGTTCGGATGTGTAACAAATTGAATCGTATTGATTTGCTATATGATTATATATCAATGTGGAAAATAGAGATTCACGAGACAATTCATCAAGCGATAAAGCTATTGCCATAGCCGTATCCACTGCATAAACCCGTCGAGGATTAACCGCCTGACGTCCCGGTGTCGTTCCCAAAATCGGTACAAACGACACCAAACCTGCACGTTCCAGGTGTTCCATATGTTCGGTGACGGTGCTGACTGCTTTTACTTTTAGTTGATTGCGAATAGCATTGGCAGTAACCCCGGTGTCTGTAGCTGTTAAGAGGTAGAGGGCAATCCGAGCCAGGGTAACCCGATCTCGAACCCCTTTGGCAATTAACACATCACGATTGACGATTAAATCATAAAGTGACAATAGTGATGCCGTTCGTCCCGGTTTGCAACACTCCGGGAAAGCTCCTCTCAACAAATACTCTTCGACAGCCTCTTCTCCTCCTCTTTTGTGTGTGGCTTCGAGAAATTCAGAATAACTGAACAAGCCGACTTTTCGTATGATATACTGAGATACCTGTAACGGATCCTCGACCAACCATTCGCCTGCGGCCATTGCTTGCTGTCCGCGTTGAACGGCCAGCATTGTATCCAGCGAAACCGTAGCAACTACTTTTATGCCCTCAGCTAATTTTTCTGTTACAAAAGGTACCCATCCCTGAGCCTGATCCAATTTGTCCAATAGCAATATCCCCTTGCCTGATTCTGCAATTAATGCTGAGAGTTTAATAAAATCGCCTGAATCAAACCCTGCCAGTCTGGCATCGGAAAAATCGGTATACCAAGCCTGTGGATAGTCATTTTCGAGCATTTGCAGCAGCAAGGTGCTTCGACCACTGCCTCGCACTCCTCCAATTAGTAGAGCACGGTCGGTCAAATAGGGCATCGTTGGAAGCATATGCCGCAGTTGACCGCTATTCCGATCTTCCAAACCTTTGCGCTGTTTTAGCACGATTTTCGCAAGAGTAGACTTAGGGATCATAACGTAAAACGGTGATTGGAACTATTGATTTTACAAAAATATAAATTTGTATTTTATTAACAAATATTGTTAAGTGAGTTAATGGCATACAACAGAAAACAATAAAAATTATCGCTGAATAGCCTCTGAGTAAGGATTAACACTTCCTTAACAACATTTTGAAAATTAAGCCCTACCTTTGACGAGAAATCATGGAAATCACAATCGGAATGAAACGAATTCTGCCGACTCTGCTGATGAGCGGATTGCTTTGTATGTTGTTCGCAACCCCTGTTGCAGCACAAACTGAAAATTCAACTCTACATCCCGAAGCAACGCATGGGGTTGCTTTATGGGGCAAACATTCCCGCGAAACGACCCATACTTCCCAGAAAAAAGAACAAACTTCATTATCCTACAAAGAGGAGCACATGGATACTGCGCCGGAAGTGAATGCTGAGGTAGCTACATTTCGCAGTGTCGCTCTACCACTTCAAAACGGTCAGTCGGATTCGACTCTTCGACAAGAGTTTGATGAACAGTCGTCTCTGCAAAAAGAGAAAAATAAAAAATTAAAAGGGGAAGAGTCCAAAAAACATAAAGATCAAGATGATGAAGATGAGGACGATGATGATGATGATGTCTCAAACAAACATCAGCGTCAACAAAAACACGATAACGAGGAGAGCAAAGTTGTCAACAATGCAACTGAAATAAAATTAGACACAACGTCGTCATCTGACGCTGAAGAAGAAGTAGAAGCGGATCTGGATCGTGATGACGAGGAGGAGGAGGAGGAAGAAGAGAAAAAAGAGGTGTCGTATGTTCCGCGTGTCGATGGTGCTGTAAAAGCCAAATTGGAGGTGAGCCTTTATGATGGGGAGTATCGGTTTAATGTCCGGAATACTCGTTTCGGTGTCTCTGGTAATGTGAGTCCCAATATGTTCTATCGCATTCAGGTCGATTTCAATAACGAAGGTAAACTCAACATTCTCGACTCCTATGTCGGTTATCGGACAGGAGGTCTCGATATTCGTTTGGGACAGCAGCAATACCACTTTAGTACCGAATTGGACCGAGGTCCCAACACCAATATTTTTGCAAACCGCTCCTTCTTGGCTAAATATTTGACCAGCTATTATGGCAGTGAGCTGTCTGGGACGAATATTGTCAATTATGTGAATACGCTTGGTTCTCGAGATTTGGGTTTGATGACCACCTATCAATTCAAAAAAGGGCTTCCAATGCCGATTAAACTCTATTTTGGTATTTTCAATGGATCAGGTATCAACAATCCCTCATGGAATAAAACGGTCAATCTCATCGGACGCGTGGAGGTCGGTACAGCCGATGCATTTCGTGCGGCTGTAAGCTATTACAATGGGTCTGCTCCCCGTCATCAATTTGTAATCGATCGTAACGGGACACAAGTAGAAGAGTATCTCAATCAGAAGCTGAACATGATTGGGACGGAACTGCATTATGTCAATGGAGGTTTCTTCATCGAAGGAGAGTTTGCTCGTCGATATTTACAGACCAGAATTGAAGATGATAAACTGAATACGGTGATGACTGCCGCATTGGTGCACAGTTATTATCGTTTTGAGATGCCGCATCGTTTTGTTTTGAACTATATTGCACCGATGCTCCGCTGGGATATTGGAAACAATATGGATTATCTCAATACGCTGACCACTTTACGGGAGACGGTAGATGCCAATCGTATTACGGTAGGAGTGAATTTCGGCTTTGGTAAAAAGTTGATACATTCAGAATTGCGTCTGAATTACGAGAAGTATTTTGTCGGTAACCAGCCGGATGATTTCCCATCCAACAAACTGCTCCACGATAAGTTTACATTGGAGGTTGTTGCAGCTTTTTAAAATTGAAAGTCTCCTTTCTTATTGTCTGATATTTCTCGCGATAATTCTGCCTTATTTTAGAGGTATTGCCATGGCTTGAAGTCTTGATGCCGGGAATGAGTGTGCCGTTGATGACCCTGGTAGATTCAAACTGGACAACAACCTATTGGATTGTTGATAGGGTTGTTAAAGAAACTCTTTTAGTTGCATCCATTGTTCTAACTTTTGCGCAAACGACATGGAGGCGTAGGCAGGACTCGTTGAGGGTAAATGTAACAAAGGATACATGGCACGATCTTGCGTAATGCACCATTGTGTCAGCTCTTTTTCGATATGTCGGCGAAAAAGTCGATAAGCAGGTTGCCCATTGAAAGCCAAAGCACGAATCGATGGATTCGATTTTAATAATGAAACGATTTGGTTAGGGTGTTCGCATAGAATATTACTATCCAAACTTCCTTCTCGTTCACAACTCTGGCATACATCCCATAGTGCGATCCCATGCCGCAACAACATCAATTTGCGAGCCTGATACTCTTCCGGTAATGTTTCTTCGGTTAAGGCTGCCATAATTGGCCAAAAGGCATTGCGCGGATGACCATAATATTGCTGTTTTTGCAAAGAGGCGACACCCGGCATGGTCCCCAACACTAAAACTCGGCAATCTCCGTCTACTACTGGTTCAAACCCCGATAATCTCATTCTTTGTGCGCTTTTTTCAATATGCAGATTCTATCGATCCTCAAAAATAATAAAAGTGCTTTTGAAAAATTGGGGTGATCCTTTATCTTTGTTATAAACATACATCGCACTATGAATAAGAAAAATAGCAAACTAACACTTACTCGTCGTGACTTTTTGAAAAGCTCAGCTGTCGGAGCTTTGGGGGCTATGGTCGCACCCTCTCTTTTAACGACCGGTTGCAGCTCTTCGTCGGACGATGCTAAACTTTATCCCGATGCCCTGATTCCCGAGATGTTGCCTCAGGCACCTCTGGGACGACCGTTGAAAGCCGGTCTGATTGGATGGGGCGGAGGTGGAACGGGAGCAGCCGTCAATTTCCGCGATGCCGGGAATGGACTTACCGTTACCATGTTGGCCGACATCTTCCCGGATAAGATGGCTCAATGCCGTAAAACGTTGAAGGAGTATAATATCGAAGTGCCGGATGAAAACTGTTTCTTAGGTTTTGATGCATATAAAAAGGTGATCGACTCGGATGTCGATGTGGTTTTGCTCTGCACCCCTCCGGTTTTCCGTGCTCGTGAGTTTGCCTACGCGGTTGAAAAAGGCAAACATGTGTTCCTCGAGAAGCCTTGTGCAATCGATCCGGTGGGAGCCCGCTCTATTCTCCGGAGTGCCAAATTGGCTGAGCAAAAAGGACTCTCGGTGATTAGTGGTACCATTCGTCGTTCACAGCGCGACTGTGTCGAAACTTTCCGCCGTGTGGCTGATGGTGCAATTGGTGATATCGTTTCAGCTCAAGTGATTCGTAATGGAGGAACTCTTTGGCACAAAGATCGCCAGCCCGGATGGAGCGATATGGAATATGTCATGAGAAACTGGCCAAATTTCTGTTGTATCTCAGGAGACCTGCTCACCGAACAGTTTATTCATGAAATCGATATGATGTCGTGGTTCCTCGGTGACCGCAAACCGTTGCGAGCAATTGGCTATGGAGGCCGTCAGCGTCGTGTGACCGGAGATGTTTACGACTTTTTCAGTATCCAATATGTTTATGACAATGAAATACGCACCAACTGTGCTTCACGTCAGATCGATGGTTGTGACAACGAACTGTATGTAATGGTTTATGGAACGAAGGGCTCGACCAACTGCTTCGATACCATATACAATCTGGATGGTTCCATTGCATGGAAGTACCCAGCTCCCAAACCTGATGATCCTGATCAAACATGGGCTGTTAAAAACCCATATGTGCAGGAGCATATCCGTTTGGTGACGGCTATCCGCAACAATGAGCCGATCAACGATGTGGAAACCCATGTACAATCGGTAATGATGGCCATTATGGGACGTATGGCTGCCTATACAGGCAAGAGTGTTACTTGGGATGAGATTATGGCTTCGGATTTGGATCTCTCGTTGGAGAATTACGAATTCGGTCCTTTCCCGGGTGGTGTTAATGAAATTGTCCCCAAACCGGGTAAAGATCCGGATGAGAAAAAAGCGTAAAACGATAACGAACCTATCTTTTCTGAAAAGAATGGCTAGTTAACAGGTAACCGTTTATTTCATATTCAAACAAGGCTCCGTGTGTGCAACACGGAGCCTTGTTTGTTTTTGGCGATTATAAATGCCAAACGTACTTATCAAGAAGATTCATTGGAACTGATCTGTTTGCTGTGATATGCGATGCCGGCGCTCAATATGAAGTTCCAAATATGGGCCCCCAAACACTTTCTTATTTACGGTACCTGCCATGCCGGGCGAGTACGTAACATGGATAACTTATCTTTTCTTTAAATTGGGGAGAAACCAGGTAACCAGTCCTAATAAAGGCATATAAGCACACACGTGGTAAACTGCATCGATGCCAAAATGGTCAGCCATATTGCCTAACACTGCCGAAGCAATTCCTGCAACGCCGAAAGCAAAACCAAAAAAGAGGCCCGAAATCAATCCCAATTTATTGGGTAGTAATTCTTGTGCATAAAGTAAAATTGAAGGGAATGCCGATGAAAGCATAAACCCGACACAAAAACTCAATACAACGGTCCACCCCAGCGATGCATAGGGCATTAATAGGCTAAACGGTGCGGTGCCGAGAATCGATATCCAGATTACATATTTTCGACCGATTCGGTCTCCTACTGGGCCTCCGATTAGGGTCCCGGCTGCCGTGGCGAACAAAAATACAAACAGAAATACCTGCGACATCTGTACGCTGACACCGAACTTATGTATCAGATAAAAGGTGTAATAGCTTGTCAGACTGGTCATGTAGATGTATTTCGAGAAAATCAAAATCATCAGGATAACGATTGCAAAGATGGTCCATCCATTCGATAAAGGCATTGGATGGTGTATTCCCGATTCAGCGGGGTGCCATTTTGCACGCCGAAGGAAGGCCTTATACCAACGACATACGGGGATCATCACCAATATGGTTGTTATGGCGACAAAAGCAAAATAGGCGATATTCTCCCGTCCGTAGGGGGCGACGAGCAGTGCTACCAATAATGGTCCGAATGAACCGCCCAAGTTGCCACCTACCTGGAATACCGATTGGGCAAAGCCTCGTTTACCTCCGGAGGCCAAAGATGTAATTCGTGAAGCTTCAGGGTGGAGGACTGATGATCCGACTCCTATCATGAAGACCGCGAACAGCACCCAATGGAGATTAGGTGCAAAGGCCAACTGCACCATTCCTACCAAAGTAAATGTCATGCCGGCAGGTAATGACCAAGCAAAGGGGTGTTTGTCGAAAAAGAGACCGGCCACCGGTTGAAAGACTGAAGCTGCCAACTGGTAAACTAAGGTGATGAGGCCGATTTGCCCGAAGGTTAGCGCCAGATTGTCTTTTAGCAAAGGGTATGATGCAGCCAGAATAGCTTGCAACAGATCATTGAGGCAGTGCGAAACGCTGAGGCCCACCAAAACAGGCATAGCCACTTCTGCAGCTGTAAATTGGGATCTACGTATCATGGCATTTACAAAAAGCGGACAAAGATCGCCAAAATAATCGGGAAACCAATCAAACTTGCCTGCTATATGTTCAGATTGATCTGTACATCGAAATCATTAATACGTGAGAACTTTTTTGATGATTATGACGTATTAAGTCATAGCCTTTGTGTCAAACAAGCCAATATGCCAGGTGAATGTGTGTCTTCGTTTATATATGATATATGCAAATGATTCCGCTGTATATTAAAAACTATTTGATTATTAAGTAACTATGTGGCGTATTCTGCGATGCGGAATAATATAAATCAGATGGAGCTCTGCTCTGATTTGGTATTTGAGAAACCCAGTATTGTGTGTCATGCAGAAATACGACAGACCTACACTCAATTTTCATGAATGTCTATTAAAGAGGGCGTTGAAAAATTTAAAAGTTGCAAATATTAATCAATAAAAGTGTGGAAGGTCGCTGTTAATATGTGACTTGTATTGTGCCTTTCCCCATAATCAGCAAATAGGTGAGAAGCGATCGAAGGATATATGTGTTTTACATTATTGAATAGAATTGTGGGGTTAGAACGTTCTTCCTTGTTGTTAAGCGCATTGTGTAAAGTTACGGAATGGATTCAAATGGAGATGTCCGAAGTAATGTATCAGCCGGGAACGATTCACTCAAGGGCCATAATGGATTGGCTCTACAGTCCCTATTCCAATATACAGGCAACACAATCGGAGAATAATAGAATGTATATCGTCCGTCGGTAAGGCTTGTAATTATGGAAATATCGGCATGTCGCTCCATACGCTCGTCATAAATGAATTTCGACGAATAATAGAGATAACTGATGCTGCCAGAACGCGTGTCTATTTCGGTTTGTGGGCTTTGACATGAATCTTCGCATTCGGTTTGAGTCCTTGCGTCGAGTGTCATTTCATTCAACTCCATGAACCCTTCAGGGGTGTGTAAAACAGACTTTGCAGAAAAGAGTTCGTGTTTCCGAATCGATGCGTAAGGGATGGTGATACATACAACCACCCAACATGAATCGTTGTTCTTTATCGCACGTTCGATTTCAAAACGAATCTGTGGACGCAAGAGTGGTTTTAATTTGCGATGCAGCTTAGCTTCTTCCTTCGTACCTTGCCGTATGCTCTCGCTCGCAGCTATTGTCGTAGAGGTATGGGTATGCATGGGTCCGCAACTTAGGCCCATCAATGCCCAAACAATACCTATCCAAATTTTTGCTTTCATGATTGCCTGCTTCGATTTTGTGGTGAAAGCACGTTTAAGAGTAATTAGTATCCGTTCATAGGCCTAATTTAGGATCATAACGGGCGGTGATCGGTTTCACATTCCGTCAGCGATTGATCGTACCAAGTAGGTTTTGCAGGTACTGATGATTGGATGAGAGGTTGTGTGCAAGTGAATGGCGCAACCTTTACCATGAATAACGAACCCATGGGCTTTTTTCATCCGAAAGCAGTTCGTCAGCCCTGTTTTTTATTATGGAATTATAGGCCTTTCTTCCTCCCCACAGCGATCGGCCAATCACATAACTCATTGCAAATTCTTTCCAAGAGGTGAACTCTTTGTGTGCCATATCATAGGCCTTATCAATATAGCTCCATGCCTCTTCTTCTGTCAGATAACCCATTTCACAGCATGCGCGAGCTAAAAAACAGGCCCGGCCGGTATCCCAACCTGTTACTCCAAAATGTTGCAAATCCTCTCGCGATGTAACCACTCCACATGATACCAGTTCATCATAGGTCTCCTGAAGATTTTGAAATTGTGAGGTGATTTTATTGTAATCCTCTTGTGAGGTCATATTTTGCTGAAAAATGACATCCTGTTGTTTGGTATCCTGCAATGCAAAAGCTTGTAGAACATATGGATAATAATAGCGAAACCCTTTTGTCAGCAGGTAATTAAGTTCTTGATGTGCATCTTTCGTGCTCCAAATTCCCCACCATTGACCTAAAATTTCCGGTAATGTATCTTTGATTCCGGTTGTCATCGAGTTTTGATATGCGCCTTGCTGTGATGCATACAATGCTCCGATAGCGATTTTTTTACATTGTTGGTCATTGAGTAATGATTTTGGATTGATTCGAATCCCTTTAAATGTGCGAGAAATTTTACGTGTCCAAAAGACAATCTGCTTCCCTTTTTTGTAAAGCCAGATTACAAACCCAACAGCGACAATGGTCGCCATAATATAAAATTCATTGCTCATCTCTATGGGGGTTCTTAGTGATTTCGTGTATTAACACTGTGGGAGGGAAATATCTATTCGTTGAAGTGTTTCGCTGTTGACGACGCTTTAATACGTCTCTCTCCAGTTAATGCATCTGTATTGCTGGTGTATTGTTTCAGAAAATTACTATGAGAACGTTTTGTTATTTTAATATTATGTTAAATAGCAAAGTAATTCTTTGTGCAATCGTTACAGTAAGTGGAATAATGTGATTTTTCTTCAGACGCTTTGTAACAGTAAAGTGTAAAAAATGACTCCGCTTCGGGCAAATGATCGTCAACTTGCCAGCTGCGGAGTCTAATAATAAACTATTCGTCGAAAGTTACCTCGCCCTGTTCGTTGACAACAAACGGTACGGTATAGTAATTTGTCCAGACAGCACGCCCTTTTGTTTCAGGTGTCTCTCCTTTTTTCGTATAGTTTAGTTCAAAAGTAAGCTTCGTAATTTGATGCTCGGCCCGATACTCTTCGTCCCTTTCCCAAAGATCCACGCGGTCCAGACTGACCGGATCTGTCCTGAAACAGAATCGTTCAACCGATTTTACCTCATATTGATCACCCTCTTCATTCTGTGTGCAAAAAAGCTCGTCGGCTTCGGTGCCTACTTTTTGCAGATATGCCGCATCGATTTTATTCAGATCGATCGGTGTCGATTGTTCATATGCATGTAATTGTCGTTTGCTTTTGATTGGCTCATCAACGACAAATTCTCCATCCTCTAAGTGAATGGTCAGTGAAAAATCATTATTATTCTTGTCGATATAGCTAATGTTGATAGTACTTAATAAATTATCGAGTTTGCGATCTCGATCATCCTCTTGCCACTCCAGTCGGTAAATTTTGTTTTGTGTAGAATCTACGTTGGCTCGGACGAGTTCTTTCACTTTGGCAACTCCTTCGTCTGAGACCATACTTAGATGATTCCCCGATGAACAAGATGAAAGCATGCAACTTCCAGCCAAAACACCCAATAGGGTTTTAGTCAATTTTGTAATCATGATATTGTGGTTTAGAATGGTTATGCTTGTCCGATCAGGGAGCGGAACTCCTCAAATTGTTCCCAAGAATCGAAGTATTTGGTTTCAAAAACGATATACTTGTCCGGCAAAGAGACTTTGCACTGATTCTCTTTTTCGTCGTCTTTGATGTAATTGATATCCGAGATCAGGAAGGAGTCATATTCAACCTTCCCTTTATTTACAGTAGGGAAGGTGACTCTTCCTCCGTTGATGGTGATTTGGGCTCCGTGAGCAATAAGCGCACGGGCCTTTCGCATACTGAAATAGGTGAATGTCAATAATAATACGCCTCCAGCAATCAAGATTGTAGAAAATACTGCCGGAGAGAGGATGTGTAACCTTCGGATGCGCAGTCCAAATGGGAAAATCGCAGGAATAACAATCATGCCGATACCGAAAGCTAAATTCGACAGTTGGTTTGTAAAAATGCTTCTTGGGGTGTAATTGAATGTTTTGTGAACACTCTCAAATTTCTGTTGTTCCATATTTATTACCGTTTGGTCACTTTTTGTTTTGACAAAGATAAAAGAAAATTGCAGAAAAATGACCGATTGGTCATTTTTCTGCAACAGTCATGGAAATTCTATCGATAACCTATTGAGTGATTCTCGATAAATAGATTGTGAATCAATAAAATAGTAATAGATGGAGCAAGGGGAATTGGTTCAAGATTATAACTTGATCCTGCAATAAATTTTTACAATTGGAGTGAGTTGGAGTGTGCTATTTTCTTAGTAGCATATAGATGTATTGGAAATGACGCTTCAGCAAAGCGGTGTCCAGACCCTGATTAAGTGACATTTCGTAAGAAAGTCCGACAAAGAGTTGACGAAATAAGGCAACAGCCTCATCCAAATTGGTGTTAGGATTGATTTCACCGTTCTCAATAGCATGACGGATAGCACTTCGCCAATATGTGTACTCTTTTTGGATGGTTTCATTCAATTTCCGTTTTCCGTCCGGATAATAAAACAGCACTTGCTGAAAAAGATGGAAGTAACCGGCATTGGCAGATTGTCCGGGCATGGATTCGTGACGGATATTCCCCAATTCTACAATCATACTCATAGTGCGCTGAACGCCTTCGATATATTTTTCTATAAAGTCGGCTAATGTCCCGTCCGAAGTTGCAAATTTATATTTGGGATCTTGGGCATTGAATAGGTATTTATCCGCAACGGCTATAAACAGATCAAGTTTGGTTGGATAATAGTTGAATATTCCAGTTTTTGTCAATCCGACCGTTTTAGCGATCATTTGTAGGCTAACCCGTTCGTAATTCATTGACATAAATAACTGAAGGGCACTTTGTAAGATTGCATCCCGATTCGTTTTCATAGAATCTGTTTTGATATCTCAAAGATATAAGCTTATTATGAAAAAAGCTCGTAATGTGAGTTTTGATTTTCTATTTTGAAGTTGGGAATGACACGTAAAAACTATTTATACTGTTGTGACCTGCACAGAGAATTCTGTTTAATTCAGTTTGTGTAAACGTATATATCAAGGGAAAATAGCTTTATGCAAGTATTTAAATAGGTATAAATCAAAAAATATTGTATTTTTGATTGCCGATTTATGGGAAAACACGGCCGATAGATAAATTTTTAGGATGTCGATCGGTGCCGAAGCGTCAGTCAAGATGGTGTGAGCAATCGCATTCCTACCAAATTCGGACCTGTAACTGCATATAATTTACTTAGATAAGTCAATCAAACAAAGTAAACAAGCAATGAAAAAAGTTGTAACCTTCGGAGAGATCATGTTGCGTTTGGCAACACCGGACTATTTGCGTTTTTGCCAGGCCAAAGAGTTTACCGCTACATTTGGCGGCGGTGAGGCGAATGTAGCCGTTTCACTGGCTAATTATGGCCTCAAACCTGAGTTCGTTACCCGTATGCCGAAGAACGATATTGCAGAGAGCTGCCTCAAAGAGTTGCATAAATATGGTGTGGGTACCTCCCATGTAGTTTATGGTGGAGATCGTCTGGGTATCTATTTCCTGGAAACCGGAGCTGTGGCTCGTCCGAGCAAAGTGGTGTATGACCGTGCTCACTCCGCTATCGCTGAGATTCAACCCGGCATGATCAATTGGGAAGAGGTGCTGGCCGGTGCCGATTGGTTCCACTGGACCGGTATTACCCCGGCCCTGAGTCAGGGAGCAGCCGATGCCTGCCTCGAAGCGATCAAAACAGCCAATAAGATGGGGGTTACCGTATCGACTGACCTCAACTTCCGTAAAAACCTTTGGAAATATGGTAAAACAGCTTCGGAAGTGATGCCGGCTTTGGTTGAGGGTTGCGATGTGATTCTCGGAAACGAAGAGGATGCCGAAAAGGTATTCGGAATCAAACCCGAGGGATTTGATGTAACCGCTACCGGTGGTAAGGTAAAAGCTGCTGAGTTCGAATCGGTTTGCAAACAGCTGATGAAACGTTTCCCACGTGCTAAGAAGGTGATCATCACCCTGCGTGGTTCTATCAACGCCAACCACAACACTTGGGCTGGCGTGCTGTGGGATGGTAAACAGCTCTTCGAGTCTCCTTCTTATGATATTACTCACATTGTGGACCGTGTCGGTGGCGGTGACTCCTTCATGGGAGGTCTGATCTACGGCTTGTTGACCTACACGGGTGATGACCAGAAGGCATTGAATTTTGCTGTAGCTGCATCTTGCCTCAAACATACCATTTACGGTGACTTTAACATGGTAACCGTTCCCGAGGTGGAGAACCTGATGAAGGGTGACGGTTCAGGACGTGTATCACGCTAATCTTGTTGAGGCAACTGCCATAGGCAAGTAAGTTCTCGAACCTTGTGATCTGAGGGAAGACAAACGTGCTGATTTTGTGATCTTCTCTTGGTCTGGAAAGTTCGGAAATGAGTTTGGGTCTGTCGCATAACAGATCGATGGTGACCTTTTCAAAAAAGCGTGTTTAGTATGGCTGATACTTGAACGTCATGTGACGTAAGTGTCAGTTCGTGTGGACATAAGAATAGTTGAATTGATAAACGACAATCGATAAAATGGCAAAGTTTTCCAAAATTGAGGTGCTTTCGACAATCGCCTCGACAGGTATGGTTCCTGTTTTCTATAATAAAGATGTCGAAATTTCGAAGAATGTGCTCAAAGCGTGCTACGAAGGCGGCGTACGTGCATTCGAATTCACCAACCGTGGCGACCTGGCTCACGAGGTGTTCTGCGAATTGATCAAGTTTGCAGCCAAAGAGTGCCCGGAGATGATTCTGGGTGCCGGTTCAGTCGTTGACGCAGGTACTGCATCGCTCTATATTCAGTTGGGTGCCAACTTTATTGTTGGTCCGCTCTTCAACCCTGACGTAGCAAAAGTCTGCAACCGCCGTTCAATCCCTTACACTCCTGGTTGCGGTTCAGTTACCGAGGTAGGTTTCGCACAAGAGGCAGGTTGTGACCTTTGCAAAATCTTCCCGGCCGGTAATGTCGGTGGTCCTTCGTTCGTAAAGAATATGCTGGCCCCGATGCCTTGGTCAATGCTGATGGTGACTGGTGCCGTAGAACCTACTGAAGAGAACTTGTCAGCTTGGATGAAGGCAGGTGTTACCTGCGTAGGTATGGGGTCGAAACTCTTCCCGTCAGACGTGATTGCCGCCCAGAATTGGGGCGCGATTTCTGACAAATGCCGCGAGGCGTTGGGTTATATCGCCAAATACCGTAAGTAAATCCGTCGAGGGCATTGGCCCCTTGTCGGAGTAAGTTCATGTAAACCTTTTGAACAAAACATATGAAAGAAGTATTCGGTTATATCGTGGGGCTGGGTGCACCCGTGATGATGCCCATCATCTTTACTGTGTTGGGCGTTTGTATCGGCATCAAGTTCGGTAAAGCCCTCAAAAGCGGTCTGCTTGTCGGTGTCGGTTTCGTAGGTCTCTCGATCGTTACGGCGCTGTTGACCAGTGCGCTTGGTCCTGCTCTGAATGGAGTGGTCGATATCTACGGGTTGCAGCTCAAAGTCTTCGACATGGGGTGGCCTGCTGCGGCCAGTATCGCTTATAATACCTCGGTAGGTGCATTTATTATTCCGATCTGCTTGGGTATTAATATCCTGATGTTGTTGACCAAAACTACCAAAACGGTCAATATCGACTTGTGGAACTACTGGCATTTCGCTTTTATCGGTGCGTTGGCATATTTCGCAACAGACAGCCTGTTGTGGGGATTCTTCGCTGCGATTATCTGCTACATCATTACGTTGATTATCGCCGATTTTACAGCGCCCCATTTCCAGAAGTTCTATGACAAAATGGACGGAATCTCGATTCCGCAGCCCTTCTGTGCAGGCTTCGTGCCGTTTGCCTGGGCTATCAACAAGGGCCTCGACAAAATCCCCGGCGTAAACAAGATCAATATCGACTCTGAAGGAATGAAAAAGAAGTTCGGTCTGATGGGTGAACCGCTTTTCCTCGGTGTTGTGATTGGCTGCTGTATCGGTGCTTTGGCCCGTTATGATCTGCCTAAAGTGCTGATGTTGGGAGTACAGATGGGTGCCGTAATGGAGTTGATCCCGCGTATTACCGGTCTGTTTATCGAGGGTCTGCTTCCGATCTCGGATGCAACAAAATCGATGATTGCACGCAAGTTCAAGAAGAGTGCCGGTCTGAATATCGGTATGAGTCCGGCATTGGTGATCGGTCACCCAGCTACACTGGTGGTGTCTCTGCTGCTGATACCGGTGATTATTCTGCTGGCGGTTATTCTGCCTGGTAACGAATTCTTGCCGTTGGCATCGTTGGCTGGTATGTTCTACATCTTCCCTCTGATTTTGCCGATTACCAAAGGTAATGTCTTCAAAACTTTTGTGATCGGATTGATCTTGCTGGTGGGCGGTGTGTACATTGTAACTAACTTGGCTCCAGTATTCTCATTGGCTGCCCGTGATGTTTACGAAATGACTCAGGATGCTGCGGTGCGCATTCCGGATGGATTTCACGATGCAGCTGCTATCGACTTTGCTTCGAGCCCCTTCACCTGGATTATCTATCATCTGACCGTATCTATCAAGATCGTTGGTCCGATTGTTTTGGTACTGGGTACGCTGGGTTTGATGTTGCTCAACCGCAAAGCTATCCTCAAACAGAGCCGTCAGCACGAACAAGAGGCTGCAGGTGAGATTGAGGAGAAAAGTGAAACCGATGTGAAATAAGGAAGTTAATCCCAAATGCAATACAAACAATTAGAAAGAATCATATGAAAAGAGTATTTTTTATGCTGATCGCCGGTGTAGCCGCATTGTCGGCTTCGGCCCAGGTCAACTACAAGATTCAGACTGCCTGCAATCCGCAGGATGTGAAAACCTACGACACGGAGCGTCTGCGCAGCAGCTTCCTGATGGAGAAGGTGATGGTCCCCGATGAGATCAACGTGACCTATTCGATGTATGATCGTTTCATCTTCGGTGGTGCCATGCCGGTAAACAAAGTGTTGGTGCTCGAGACGATCGATCCGTTGAAAGCTCCCTATTTCCTTTATGCTCGTGAATTGGGTGTGATCAATGTTGGTGGTGACGGTATCGTAACGGTAGATGGCAAGGAGTACACGCTCCGTTTCCGCGATGCGCTGTATGTAGGTCGTGGTAACGAGAAGGTAACCTTCAAGAGCAAAGATGCTTCGAAACCGGCCAAATTCTACATCAACTCGGCTACTGCTCACAAAGCGTATGCAACTCAGCTGGTGACAATTGACGGTGTCAAAGGTTCACTGAAAGCCAATTCATTCCCTGCAGGTAAACTCGAAGAGAGCAACGACCGTGTTATTAATCAGTTGATCGTGAAGAATGTTCTCAAAGAGGGACCTTGCCAGTTGCAGATGGGCTTGACCGAACTGAAACCGGGCAGTGTATGGAACACCATGCCTCCTCATGTGCACAGCCGTCGTATTGAGGCTTACTTCTATTTCAACATTCCTGAGGGCAACATGATCTGCCACCTGATGGGTGAACCACAGCAGGAGCGTCTGGTTTGGATGGCTCCCGAGCAGGCAATCATGTCTCCCGAGTGGTCGATCCACGCTGCTGCCGGTACCAGCAACTACATGTTCATCTGGGGTATGGCAGGCGAAAACCTCGACTATGGTGATATGGACAAAATCACTTATCCCGAAATGCGCTAAATCAAGCAGATTCGTATATAAAAAACGGACGGTGTTTAACCGTCCGTTTTTTATTATTGGATTGTGTGGCAATTTGCATGAGGTTGTGTTGCGCTTTTATATGCAGATTTTAGTTGTACAATCTAACAATGCGTCCTGAGACAGAGTTCTGTTGCTGTTCTGTTTGAGGCTTTGTCGTTTGTGTTCCGGGGCTTCGGCATTGCGTCGATCCTTAGTAAGGGGCGCGTGTAATATGAGATGTTTTGTTTCGTGTGAAGCCGATGATGAACTGCTATTCGGATCAATAAAAATCTTTTTTGCAGCGAAATCGAGCTAAAATTTGGTAATAATCGAAAAGAGTATTACATTTGCACGCTGTTTCCAATGAAGGGACAGAGATGGTGGATGTAGCTCAGTTGGTTAGAGCGACGGATTGTGGTTCCGTAGGTCGTGGGTTCGAGACCCATCTTCCACCCTCGATCCTAAAAGAGTCTCGCTTGTTTGTGAGACTCTTTTTTTTGTTTGATGACGTTTGTTCATAGCCAGGGGTAGTGCGTTTCAATGCATTTGCTTGGACTATGGATTGAGTTGTAAAAAGCAATCAAGGTTTTCATAAATACTCAGCAAACAGATCTGCGAGAAACTATGCACCACTCTATGCGTGTGGATAATGTTTAGATGTGATGGTGTGATGCTTGCACAGATCAATTATGAAAAGCAGACAACCTAACGAGATGGTTATGGGTATTGTGCTGTTGAATTATAGTCAGGCGGAGTCTGGCCTACAGAATGAATAATCAGAATTGAGATATGACACAATTGGATGAATTTGCTGCTTTGGGATTGGACGAGAAGGTGCTTCCAGCAATCAAAGCGAAAGGTTTTGAAACCCCCTCCCCGATCCAAAAGCTGACCATTCCGGTCCTCTTGGATGAAGATCGACATAACGACCTGATTGCCCAGGCACAAACCGGAACAGGCAAAACAGCCGCATTCGGTCTCCCTTTGCTGCAACGGTTGACACCTAAGAAAGGTCCGGTTCAGGGGCTGATTTTGGTGCCGACCCGTGAACTTGCCTTGCAGGTGACCGAGGAGTTAATCTCGTTCAATAAATACAGTCGGCTGACCATTACGGCCATTTATGGCGGTGCATCGATCTCCGAGCAGTTGAGACGTCTGAAAAAGGGGGTTGATATTGTGGTGGGAACTCCCGGGCGTATTCTCGACCATCTTCGTCGCGGAACGCTTGATCTCAAAGAACTGCAATATCTGATTCTCGATGAGGCGGACGAGATGCTCAACATGGGCTTTATTGAGGATGTGGAGGCGATTCTGGCAGAATCGAATGATTATCGTCGTATTCTGCTCTTTTCGGCCACCATGCCGGCCCGTATTGTGGCGTTGTCCAAGCAGTACATGAAGGAGGTCGAGGTGCTGAAAGTGCCGAGCAAAGAGATGACTACCGACCTGACGGACCAGATCTATTTCGAAGTTCGAGACAGCGATAAATTCGATGCCTTGACGCGAATTATTGACGTAGAGGCTGAATTTTACGGAATTGTCTTTTGCCGAACAAAAGTGGCTGTGGATGAGTTGGTGACTCGGTTGACCCAGCGAGGCTATGCGGCCGAAGGACTGCACGGCGATGTTTCGCAGGCGCAACGGGAAAAGATCCTGAAAAAGTTTAAAGATAAACAGGTGACCATTCTGGTGGCTACCGATGTGGCCGCACGTGGAATCGATATCAATAACCTGACTCACGTGATCAATTATTCGTTGCCGCAAGATTCTGAATCGTATGTGCATCGAATTGGCCGTACAGGTCGTGCCGGTAATACGGGAACGGCGATTACCTTTATTTCGAGCTCCGAATATCGTCAGTTTATGATGATGCAGCGTGAGATCAAGGTTGATATCAAAAAGGTACCGATTCCCACTGCGCAGCATGTGGTCGAAATCAAGAAAAACCGCATCAAGGATGAACTGGCAGAGATCATCGAGAATGAGAACTATACCGAATACACGAAAATGGCTGCCGAATTGTTGCAGGATCAATCTCCTGAGGTGGCCATGGCAGCTCTGTTGCGTTTAGCCTTTAAAAATGAGCTGGAAGAGAGCAACTATCCGGAGATTCGTTCGATTCATGTCGATCGTCGGGGAACAGCCCGTCTGTTTATTGCGGTCGGTAAGTTTGACGGTTACGATGTGCGTAAGTTATTGCGGCTGCTTAAACGAGAGTGTGGATTGACCGACAGTCAGATTGACGATGTCCGGGTATTGGATAGCTTTTCATTTGCCACGGTTCCCTTTGAGGAGGCCAAAGAGGCCATTCGTCGGCTGAACAGCATCCATAAGGGTGGACGCCCTATTGCCGAAATTGCACAGAATGGACAGGAGGGCCAGAGTCGTACTTCGGGATCGCGTCGTGCTCACCCGAAAGATCAGGCTAAGAAAGGCGGTCGGGAGAAGCGTCGGGCGGTTGCTCCGGCTCAACGATCGCGAGGTGCTGATAAACAGTCTCGGAACGATGAAATGTCGGATGGAGATCGATTCTCGCGTCGTGCTGGATCGGATCGTGTTACGCGAGGAGAGCAAGCGGAGCGCAAGTCGCGTACTCCCAAAAAGAAAAAGGGAGAGGATTGGAAAAATGATTTTGCGGAGTTTTTCGCTCAGCAGGAGCAGCAAGGATGGGGCGGAAAAGGAGGCTCCGATCCGCAGTTGTCGCTGTCTAAAACCAGGAAAAACAAAGACCGTTAATTGCTATTCATTGACGATATGAATGGAGCGGTATAGTTAGGCCCACAAGAAGGCGTAGTACATAAAAGTATCAGCCCTGATGGATAGTTATATTGATGGACTGGTCTCCTTATGGGTAAAAGCGTTGTGGACACTGTTGTTTCTGCATGGTCTGCAATAACGGTTGAGGGTTAGTCCGAGAGATTTACTCCAAAATAATAAAAGTGACAAAGTGGCAGGGAGTGTCAGTGTTGACGGTAATCCCTGCCATTTTTTCGTGTCTGACCGGCCATTTCACCCGTCCGGATATGCCAAAATCGGTTTGGCACATATTGTGATAAGGTAGTGTCTGCATTCGGATTCTTAGTCCGGGCATCCGCACAGTAGCGGATCCGTATTTGAACAACCTTAAAAAAAATAGAACAATGACAGTAAAACCTTTAGCAGATCGCGTTCTGATCGAACCGAATCCAACAGAAGAAAAAACAGCAGGCGGACTCTACATTCCTGATACCGCAAAAGAGAAACCTCTGGCAGGTAAAGTAATTGCAGTAGGTCCCGGTACCTCTGATGTGAAAATGGAGGTGAAGGTGGGCGATCAGGTTCTCTATGGCAAATATGCCGGTACCGAAATCACTATCGACGGTAAAGATCTGCTGATCATGAAACAGGGCGATATTCTCGCTATTATCTAATCTGTTCTTAACGTAAATTTAGAAAAATCATGGCAAAAGAGATTTTATATAACGTAGAGGCTCGCGAACAGCTCAAAGAGGGTGTGGATGCGTTGGCCAATGCAGTGAAAGTAACCCTCGGCCCGAAAGGTCGCAATGTAGTTGTTGACAAAAAATTCGGTGCACCCCACGTTACCAAAGATGGTGTTACCGTAGCTAAAGAGATCGAATTGGAGAACCCAGTTGCCAACATGGGTGCTCAGATGGTTAAAGAGGTGGCTTCAAAAACTGCTGATGATGCAGGTGACGGTACCACTACTGCAACCGTATTGGCTCAGGCTATCGTAGGTGTAGGCGTTAAGAACGTAACTGCCGGTGCAAATCCGATGGATCTGAAACGCGGTATTGACAAAGCGGTTGCTGCTGTTGTCGAGAATTTGCGCAAACAGAGCCAAGAGGTCGGTGGTGATATCAGCAAGATTGAGCAGGTGGCTACCATCTCTGCAAACAACGATAACAACATCGGTAAACTGATCGCTGAGGCGATGAGCAAAGTCAACAAAGAGGGTGTGATTACCGTTGAGGAGGCTAAAGGTACCGATACTCATGTAGATGTTGTTGAGGGTATGCAGTTCGATCGTGGTTACATCTCTCCTTACTTCACGACCGATGCAGAGAAGATGGAGGCTGTTTTGGAGAAACCGCTGATCCTGGTTACCGATAAGAAGGTTTCTACCATGAAAGAGCTGATGGGCGTTTTGGAGCCTGCTGCTCAGAATGGTCGTGCCCTGTTGGTTATCGCAGAGGATGTTGATGGCGAGGCTTTGGCTGCTTTGGTTGTCAACAAGCTGCGTGGTGCCTTGAAGATTGCTGCCGTTAAGGCTCCGGGCTTCGGTGACCGTCGTAAAGAGATGTTGGAAGATATCGCTATCCTGACCGGTGGTACCGTAATTTCAGAGGAGCGCGGTATCCGTCTGGATCAGGCAACTCTCGATATGCTGGGTAGCGCTGAGAAGGTGATCATCAACAAAGAGAATACTACCATTGTTAACGGTCTGGGTGATAAAGAGAACATCGCAGCTCGTGTAGCACAGATCCGTAAACAGATGGAGAAATCAACTTCTGACTACGATAAAGAGAAATTGGCAGAGCGTTTGGCTAAATTGGCCGGTGGTGTTGCCGTTCTCTATGTAGGTGCTGCCAGCGAGGTTGAGATGAAAGAGAAGAAAGACCGCGTTGATGATGCTTGGCCGCAACTCGTGCCGCTGTTGAAGAGGGTATCATCCCGGGTGGTGGTGTTGCCTACATCCGTGCCGTTGCTGCTCTTGAGGCGATGAAAGGTGATAATGACGATGAGACAACCGGTATCCAGATTGTTAAACGTGCAATTGAGGAGCCGCTGCGTCAGATCGTAGCTAATGCCGGTGGCGAAGGTTCTGTAGTTGTAGCTAATGTGAAAGCTGGTAAAGATGCTTACGGTTACAACGCACGTACCGAGACTTATGAAGATATGTTCAAAGCCGGTATTATCGACCCGACTAAGGTTGCTCGTGTAGCTTTGGAGAACGCTGCTTCTATCGCAGCCATGTTCCTGACTACCGAGTGTGTATTGGTTGAGAAGAAAGAGGAGAATCCTGCTCCTGCAATGCCGCAGGGCATGGGTGGTATGGGCGGCATGATGTAGTCCATACTTGTAAGGAACAATTCCGATAAAAGTGACGGGCACTTTCCCCAAAGGGTGAGTGCCCGTTTTTTTTGTGCTGTTATTGACCTGTTGTTGTCCGTATAGAGTTCTTACTTATTGTCGGATCGTAACAAGTAGAATGTCATGATAAAGGTGGTTTGAATGTATGATTGGAACCGATATTCGGGCCCCTGAGGATAGATCGAGGATGAGAAAACCGTAATTTGAGAACTTGGCGTTTTTCTCAATCCGGGTGCTGTGTTTGTTTTTTTAAGATGCTGCGACGGTCTGAAAGATGAGCATACAAGACTTTGAGAATGGCCTTGTTTGTCCATGGCTGGTCATTGGCTTGACAGTACGAGTGTTACAGCTTACGCTACTCAACTGTGTGGCCAAATAGTGTGCGAGCCAGCTCCTCGATCTTGTTGATATAGATGATTTCGATCCCTTTGGGTGGTTTGGGTAGACTCTTGCGGAGATAACCCGATACAATAATACGTTTGAATCCCAAACGTGCTGCTTCGCTGATGCGTTGTTCACTGCGTGGGGCTGGACGAATCTCTCCAGATAGGCCGATCTCTCCTGCGCAACAGGTCTCCCGGTTCAGAGGTCGGTCGAAATAGGAGGAGAGAATCGCTGCAACAATGCTCATGTCGAGTCCCGTATCGCTGATTTTAAATCCTCCGGCAAAGTTCAGGAAGACATCCTTGGTGTACATCTTCAGCCCCCACGACGCTCCAAAACCGCTAGAAGCATATTCAAGCGGCGAGAATCGAATCCGGTTGCCGATCGTTGCGGAGTTCCGTAAGCGGCTGTACTGACCAGGGCCTGGGTCTCGATCAGGTAGGATCGGGCTCCATCCACGGCGGCTCCTACGGCAATGCCACTCAGCGGCTCATCGTAATGGGAAAGCAAGATCTCCGACGGATTGGTCACCTCGATCAACCCCTCTCCGCGCATCTCGAACACACCGATTTCGAACGTGGCGCCAAAACGGTTTTTGATGCTGCGCAGAATGCGGTAGATGTTGTTGTTGTCCCCCTCGAACTGTAACACTACATCGACAATGTGCTCGAGGATTTTTGGACCGGCAATGATGCCGTCTTTGGTGATGTGGCCAATGATGATGACCGACGTATCGGTCTGTTTGGCATACTTCATCAGCAGAGCGGCGCACTCCCGAATTTGTGAGACGCTGCCTGGTGATGAGTCGATCGTGTCGGAATAGATGGTCTGGATTGAATCGACAATCATCAGATCCGGAGTCAACTCCCCGGCCTGTCGTAAAATGTTTTCGAGGTTGGTCTCGCTGTATATATAGCAGTTATCGTTATCGATGCCGAGCCGTTCGGCGCGCATCTTAATCTGGTGCGGAGACTCCTCCCCCGAGACGTAGAGCGTCTTCATCCCGCCAGATTTCAGCGCGATCTGGAGCGAAAGCGTTGATTTACCGATGCCAGGCTCTCCTCCCAGTAGAATCATCGATCCACGGACCAGTCCTCCACCTAATACGCGGTTCATTTCGCCATTGGCCAGATCAATGCGGGTATATTCCTGTCGCTGAATCTCCCGTACCAGTTGGGGTACGTTGCGTTGGCCAGTCGGCGCAAAAACGGGTTGTTGAGGCTCTTTAGTAAAAGTCTCTTCTATAAAGGTGTTCCACTCTCCACAAGAGGGACATTTCCCGACCCATTTTGCACTTTCGTAGCCGCAGTTGCGACAGAAAAATGCCCGTTTGATTTTAGCCATGGCGTAGGATACGTTTCAATGCTGCAATAAATTGGTCAATATCTTCGCGTGTGGTGTCGAATGAGCACATCCAACGAACCTCGTTGCGTTCCTCGTCCCAATCGTAGAAGAAATACTCTTTGCGCAACTCCTCGATAGCCGGTCGGGGCATAACTGCAAACAGACCGTTGGCCTGAGGATGACAAGAGAGTTTGACTTCGGGAATTTGCTCAATTTGCGAGGCCATGTAAGCCGCCATTGCATTGGAGTGGGCTGCCAGTTTGAGCCACAGATCATCCCGCAGGTAGGCTTCGAATTGTGCAGCGATAAAGCGCATCTTGGATGCCAATTGGGTTAGCTGTTTGCGTTCGTACATGGCGTTTTGCGAGAGCTCCGGGCGGAAAAAGAGGACCGCCTCCCCGATCATCATGCCATTTTTGGTGCCGCCGAACGAGAGTACATCCACGCCGGTTTCGGTGATCAGCTCTCGCGGTGTCGTCCCCAAAGCAACCAGGGCATTGGCCAGGCGTGCCCCATCCACATGCAGGTACATGTTGTGACGATGAGCCAGTTCGGCCAGTGCGCGGATCTCATCGGGGGTATAGAGGGTCCCCAGTTCAGTCGGTTCCGAAATGGAGATCAGTTTGGGCTGTGCGTGGTGCTGGAAACCGAACCCATGTAGATGGTGACTGACCAATTCTGGTGTGAGTTTGCCATCTGGAGTGGGTATGGTCAGCAGAGTACAGCCGGTAAGGGCTTCCGGGGCTCCGCATTCATCAACGTGAATGTGGGCGGTGTCGGCGCAGATTACCGCATTGTAGCTGCGTGTCAGCGTCTTGATCGAAAGCAGGTTGGCACCTGTTCCGTTAAACACGAAGTAGACGTCGGGACCTTGATCGGCATCGTTCTTGAAAAGTTGGTGCAAAGCCTTTTGGGCACGTGCCGTAATGGCATCGTCGCCATAGGCAAAATCGTGATCCACATTGGCGGCGGCTATGGCCTCCAAAATCTGCGGATGAATTCCCGAATGGTTGTCACTTCCGAAACTGCGCATAGTGTATTTTAAGTATAAGAGTCTGAAATTTTACCGGGATACGGGGAGTTAGATCCGTCCCACAGTAAACTTATCATTTAATAAAGAATCTGTAGATGTCGTTACCGTTGGCAAAGAGCAGCAGCGCGATCAGAATGATAAAGCCGACGGTTGTCGCCCGTTCCATGAATTTGTCGCTTGGTTTGCGGCGGGTGATCACCTCTACCAGCAGGAAGAGCACGTCGAGTCCTGGAATGGGTAAGATGTTCATAAAGGCCAGTGCCACCGAGAAGAAGGCGGTAATGGTCCAGAATGATTCCCAATCCCAGGTGGTCGGGAAGAAGCTACCCAATGCCATGATACCGCCCAGCGATTTGTAGGCTTCGGTTTTGGGTGAGAAGAGCAGTTTGATCTGTTTAGCGTAGCCGACCATCTCCGTTCCGGCCCGTTTGATTCCTTGAGGAATGGCTTGCCAGAAGGTGTAACGGTGGGTGCTGATCTTGAGCAGCTCGTTGAGCGGTGCAACACGAACTCCGATAAGTCCCTCCTGAGAAACCTCTACGGGCAGGGTGATGATGCGGGTAATACCTGCTGAATCGCGTGCAATGCTCAAATCTACTTTTTGTCCTTTATGAGCAGCTAATTCTGTTTGGAATTGATCGAAATAACGCATAGCCTTTCCGTTGAATGCCACCAGCGTGTCTCCGGGTTGTAGTCCGGCTTTGGCTGCGCCCTGACCTTTGACCGTCTCCCCTACGACAAAAGGCAGGCGGAGTGTCATAAATCCTTGAGCATCGAGAATTTTGGCTGTAGCGGTTTCGGGCATGGTGATTCGAAGCGGTTTGCCATCGCGCTCTACGGTCACATATTTGGCTTGATCAACAATAATGGTCGGCATGATGCGGGCGAAATCCTCGATTTGTTTTCCTTCTACATCAATGATTTTATCGCCGTCTTTGAAACCGAACTCTTTCCCAACCTCGTTGAATACATAGCCGTATTTGACATCTTTTGAGTCAATATAATTGTCACCCCAGGTGTAACTGATACCAATATAGATGCAGAGGGCCAATACGAGATTCATTACAACGCCACCCACCATAATGAGCAGACGTTGCCAGGCCGGTTTTGCACGGAATTCCCACGGTTGAACCGGCTGCTTGAGCTGTTCGGTATCCATCGATTCGTCGATCATACCGGCAATTTTGACATAGCCACCGAATGGGATCCATCCTACACCGTACTCAGTATCTCCCTTTTTGAATTTGAAGAGCGAAAACCAGGGGTTGAAAAAGAGGTAGAACTTCTCGACTCGGGTGCCGAACAGGCGTGCGAAGAGGAAATGACCTAATTCATGTATGATAACCAGAAGCGAAAAGCTCAGAATAAATTGCAGAATCTTGATGAGGATATCCATAAAAATCGAATAAATGTGTTTTCGTTTTAATTTTTATTTATCGAGTTAAGGTTTTGCAATGTTTGTATGAAAACCCTAAGAGGATTGACAGTGTCTCTGTATTTGAGCAACAATGGTATTGTTTTTTTGTTTTAGGTTAGGCGGCTGCAATCCGACTTCTCGTAGCGTTTAAAGTAACAGTCTCGCTTACCTGTGTAGCAGGCTGCGTGCGATTTCCCGCGCCTCATGGTCGGTTTGACGATACTCTTCCAGCGTAGGATGTTCGATGAAGATGCTTTTAGCCAAAGTTGTCGTATTGATACGTGGAATATCGATAAAACGGATCTCTCCACCCAAAAAGGCAGCAACGGCCACCTCATTGGCGGCATTCAGGATGGCTCCGGCATTGCCTCCGCGACGCAGGCATTCAAACGCCAGTTCTAAATTTGGGAAACGGTTGGTATCCGGTTTGAAGAATTCCAGTTTGCCCAATGCCGGGAAATCAACCCGAGGTCCGGCCAGCGGCAATCGTTCCGGGAAGGATAATGCATATTGGATTGGCAGATGCATATCCGGTGTCCCCAACTGGGCTTTGATCGCTCCGTCTGCAAACTGGACCATCGAATGGATAACGCTGCGAGGGTGGATCACCACCTCAATTTGCTCAGGGCGCAGGTCGAACAGCCAACGGGCCTCAATTACTTCAAACCCTTTGTTCATCAAGGAGGCCGAGTCGATTGTCACCTTCGCCCCCATGTTCCAATAGGGGTGATTCAGCGCATCGGCTATAGAAACCTCTTCCAGTTCGGCGGCTGTCTTGTGCAAAAATGGTCCCCCAGAGGCGGTAAGAATGATCTTATCGATTGGGCTATGCTCTCCGACCAAACATTGGAAAATGGCCGAGTGTTCGGAATCGACCGGAAGGATGGGAGCACGATGTTTGGCAGAGAGTGCAGTGACGATTTCACCGGCCACTACCAAACACTCCTTATTGGCCAAAGCAACCTTTTTACCGTGCTTCAGGGCACTGACTGTCGGAAAGAGTCCACTATATCCCACCAAAGCCATAACAACGGTATCGACGGCTTCAGAACATACTACCTGTTCGAGCGCATCGTTCCCCGCATAGACTTTTATCGGTAGGGAGCTTAGTGTCTCTTTGAGAGGGGTATAATAGGTGTCATTGGCGATAACTACGCTGTCAGGCATAAATTCACGTGCCTGCTCAGCCAACACCTGCCATTGGTTGTTGGCTGTTAATGTCGTGATCTCAAATCGGTCGGGATAGTTGCGAACGATGTCGAGCGTTTGAGTGCCGATCGAGCCGGTCGAGCCCATAACGGCTAATCGCTGTTTGCGCTCCATGTCTTAAAATACGATATAACTTTGAGGATCGACAGGCGTGCCGTTGTGCCACAGTTCGATCTCGAACAGGTTTTTGTTTGAGGCATCGGGTTCGGCATTGCCCGTATAGCCGATAATTTCACCACTGCGTACGCGGTCTCCCACTTTACGCAGCACCTCGTGTTATGCCGATAAACTGAGGTGAGGTTGTTGCTGTGCTGGATGAATAGTACATAACCGTCATCGGGTGTCCAAGAAGAGGAGATGACGGTACCATCCATGATGGCCATTACCGGCTGGTTGGCCGTGGTGGCCAATTTGATGCCGTAAGCGCCCTCTTTGGGTTCGAATTTGGAAATGACAACCCCTTTGACGGGAGTGAATAACTCCAATGCAGAACGCAGATTTTTGCGGGCTGCATCCGGGTTGTTCAAGCTGTATGCACTGCCTGGTGTTTCGAGCTGGCTACGCAGAATCGAATCTTCGATGATGGCTGCTACCGTGGGATTTTTGCTACGGGCCACGGAGTCAGAAGCCTGAACATCATTCCGAGTGACTGGATTTTTACCGGCCATGATCAGAGCGATGTTTTCGTTGTAGATCTGCATGTTTTTGATCTCCTGCTCCAAAGAGTCGAGGCGGATGATATTCTCAATCAGCATGGTCCGCGACTTGTTGCCCGGATAGCCCGGTATGAAGTCCAAAATCGGCGTGTAGGCTACCGTCGTCGTGATGATAATGAAAAGAATTAATATCAATGCCAGCAGACCGGCCAACAGATTCAGCGGGCTGATGTACATATACCACACCTCATCGTCGGTGTGTTGGTTGTGAATACTGAGGCGATGCTTCTCACGCAGATGGTGAGTGAAATAGCTCCAGCTCTTTTTGAAATTGATCTTCACGGTTTTTGTTTTAACGGATTGCTCCGTAGAAGTTTTGGTCCGAGGCCAATGTCTGAACCCTCATACGGACAGATTCGTACAAAGGTAATAAAATACTCCGGCTAAATCCATCTCTGAAGGGCTCCCAAGTGAATTATTTAACCGGAAAACAGTTTGAAAGTACGTTATAAAATGTAAATTTGCGTTAACTTTATATGAAATTAGCGCCCCGTAGGACGGAATTATTTTTTTCGTTACCGGAGCTCGAAAAAGAATTCGTTATGGTTAAACCTACACTTTTAGTTTTGGCGGCTGGTATGGGGTCGCGTTATGGTTCTCTCAAACAGATGGATGGTGTCGGCCCCAGCGGCGAAGCAATCATTGACTATTCGATCTATGATGCTATTCGTGCCGGTTTTGGCAAAGTCGTATTTGTAATCCGCCATCTTTTTGAAAAGGAGTTCCGTGAAATTTTTACTCCTGAACGTTTCGGCGGAAAAATCGAAGTGGATTTTGTTTTCCAGGAACTGGATAAACTGCCCGAAGGATTTACTGTTCCCGCAGATCGTGTAAAACCTTGGGGAACCAACCATGCAGTGATGATGGCTGCCGAGGTGATCGACGGACCGTTCGCTGTGATCAATGCGGATGATTTTTACGGCCGTGAGGCTTACCAAACTATTGGAGACTATTTACGTTCGGTAGCCGGTCAGACCAACCACTATTGCATGGTCGGATATGAGGTTCAGAAGACCTTGTCGGATTATGGTGCCGTATCTCGTGCGGTTTGCGAGGTAGATGCTAATGATAATCTGACTTCCATGGTAGAGCGTACCTCGATCGAACGTATCGATGGGGTAATCAAATACAAAGATGAGCAAGGCGAACTCTGCCCGTTGGCCGATACTGCTCCTGTATCGATGAATATGTTTGGTTTTACACCGGATTATTTCGCTCATTCGAAAGATTATTTCACCTCTTATCTCACAGAGAACATTAATAATCCAAAATCAGAGTTCTATATCCCGACACTGGTCAACAAGCTGGTAGGTGAAGGTACGGCTCAGATGCGTGTTCTGCATTGTGCAGCACAATGGTTCGGTGTGACATACAAAGAAGACCGTCCTGCTGTGGTAGCTCGCATTCGCAAATTGGTGGACGAAGGTCTCTATCCTGAGAAATTGTGGAATTAGACCTGAACTCGAACCTAAAACCGAACAACATGAACAGTATCGAACAACAGATCTGGGGGTTTACTCCAGAAGGAGAGGCTGTCGTGCGTTATACGATGACCAATGCGGGAGGAGCATCTGTCGTATTGAGTAACATCGGAGCAGGAATCATTGCCGTGAATGTTCCTGACCGTAATGGCAAGTTGGCTAATGTAGCGCTCGGCTATGATCGTTTTGAAAGTTACTTTGGGGATGGCCCGTACATGGGAAAGACTCCGGGTCGTTTTGCAAACCGTATCGGCGAAGGGCGTTTTACCTTAGATGGCAAGGAGTACCGTTTGGCTCAGAATTCAGGCGGCCAGCATTTGCATGGAGGTTTGAAAGGCTTTGCCAATAAGGTTTGGACTGGCCGTGTCGAGACTGATCGGGTAGTCTTTTCTTTGGTCAGTCCTGATGGGGATGATAAATATCCTGGCGAGGTGACTGTTGAAGTTTGTTACGATTGGAACGACGACTGCGAATTGGAGATCACCTACTATGCCAAAACCGATGCTCCGACCATTATCAATTTGACCAACCATTCCTACTTTAACCTCAAAGGTGAAAGTGTCGGTCGGGCTATGGAGCAGGAGTTACAGCTCAATGCTTCGAAATTCCTTTGGTATGATAAAAACTGTATCCCGACCGGTGAACTGGTCGAGGTGAAGGGGACTCCGATGGACTTTACGACAGCGAAACCATTGGCACGTGATATAGATGCCGATTATGAGCCGTTGAATATTGGGCATGGTTATGATCAAAGTTGGGCAATTGATGGCTACGAAAAGGGTAAATTAAGTGAAGCAGGCGTGCTTTCCGATCCGGAAACCGGTCGTCGCATGCGTATCTTCACGACTCACCCTTCAGCACATGTTTATGCAGGGAATTTCCTGCAAGGATGTCCTACAAGTATCAGCGGACATGAATATGCCAATCGGGATGGTGTAGCTATTGAGTGTCAGGGATATCCTAATAGCCCGAATCGTCCCAATTTCCCTTCTACTGTATTGCGACCTGATGAGCTTTACAATGAAAAAATCATCTTCCGTTTTGAAACGGATAACAAATAGTTATTGCAATCATTCAACCTAAAACTTAGCAAATGGAATCTGGAAAACACAAAAGTTATGTTTTGCCTATCGCGATGATGTTTGCCCTGTTTGCGATGATTTCGTTCGTGACAGGATTGACCAATCCTCTGGGCGTTATCATTAAAAACCAGTTTGGGGTGCCCAACTGGATGTCCCAACTGGGAAATGCGGCTAACTTTATCGCTTATGCTTTTATGGGGCTGCCGGCAGGTATGTTGCTCAAACGTATCGGCTATAAGAAAACGGCTTTGGCTGCTATTGCTGTTGGTATTGTCGGTGTCGGAACCCAGTTCTTCTCAGGAATCGTTCCTGAAAATATGGCATTTGCCATCTATTTGACAGGTGCGTTTATCGCCGGTTTTTCAATGTGTATGCTTAATACCGTCGTGAACCCGATGTTGAATACACTCGGTGGCGGTGGAAAACGCGGTAATCAGTTGATTCAATTCGGTGGTTCGTTGAATTCAATCTCTGCGACTATCGTTCCTGTATTTGTCGGTTATCTGATGGGTAATGTTGCAACGGCAACTATCAACAAGGCTAACCCTGCATTGTTCATTGCAATCGGAATCTTTGCATTGGCATTTGTTGTGCTCTTCTTCATGGAGATTCCGGAACCGGCCCAGGAGATTGAGGCTAAAAAGAAACCAGGTGAAAAGGATCCTTACAGCGCACTTTCCTTCCGTCATTTTATTTTAGGAGCGATTGCCATTTTCTTGTATGTAGGTGTTGAGGTAGGCATTCCGAACTTTGTTAACCTCTTCCTTTCGACTCCAGTGAACCCCACTGACAGTGCTGCTGTTCCTGGTCTGGGTTATGAGGCTGCGTTGGCCGGTTCGATCTGCGGTACCTATTGGTTCCTGATGCTGATTGGCCGTTTGGTAGGAGGTTTCCTCGGGGGACGATTCTCAAGTAAAGCTATGTTGACTTTTGTCTCTTCCTTGGGCTTGATTTTCGTTCTGTTGGCAATTTGCCTGCCGACATCGATCAAGGTGGATATGCCCGTATTCCAGTCTGACATTTCGTTCGGATTGGCAGAGGTACCTATCGGTATCATGTTCTTGATCCTTTGCGGTCTCTGTACCTCTGTGATGTGGGGTGGTATCTTCAACCTTGCTGTCGAGGGACTGGGTAAATATACGGCAATGGCATCAGGTATTTTCATGATGCTGGTTTGCGGTGGCGGTATCTTACCGTTGATCCAGGGCGGTGTAGCCGATCTGTTTGGATATATGGCCAGCTACTGGGTTGTTTTTGCAGCGTTGATTTACATGCTGTTCTATGCTGTGATCGGTTGCAAAAATGTCAACAAAGATATTCCGGTAGATTAATTGGTAAAACCATAATTCCCCTATTTGTCTGTTTTTACAGACATGGCATATTGGGTTATTTATTAACCGGTCTTAATAAAAGCCCCCCCCGGGGGCCCGCGCCCCCCCCCGGAAAACCCGGGGGGGCGTTTTTTCTGTCATGCACCGGCGCGTCAAAACAGCCGTACAAGCAGCTGCGAGACGAGAACGACGGCGATCAGGGCGATGGGGTAGGTCGCGGCGTAGGCGGAGGCGACGTTGCTTGTGCCTGCGACATGGATGAGCGTGCCGAGGGCGGGCGTGGAGGTCATGCCGCCGGTGATGGAGCCGAGAATGTTCAGCAGGTTCATCTTCAGCACGTGCTTTGCCACGATATAGCCCACGACCATCGGCAGAAGCGTCATGAAAATGCCGTAGACGAAATAGATGGGCTTGAAATACCGCACGAAGCTCATGCCGCCGGAAACGCCTGCGCCGATGAGGAAGACCATGAGGCCAAGCTCCCGGAACGTTTCGAGCACCTTCTTGCTCGGCATGAGATCGGCGCGGCCGATGTGGCCGAAGTGGCCGAACACCAGCGAGACGAGCAGCGCGCCGCCCGTTGTGGTGAGCGAGAAGAAGTTGAAGAACTTCACCGAGCCAAGCAGAATGCCAAACACGGCGGCGACGGCGAAGGGCGTGAAGCCGAAATCGTCAAATTCCAGCAGCTTGCCCTTGAATTTAGCGACATCGCCTGTCTCTACGTGTGTAATTTTTCTGCGCTCCTCGTCCAGATCCGCGTGGACGACGCGTGGCATCAGCTGCACGAACAGCACAACGCCGATGACGCCGAACAGATACGCAATGCCGTAGCCGACCGTGACCGCGTCCTGATACTGGGCTGCAACAGCCTCCTTGGTGGCCGAGAAGGCCGGGGTCGAGGTCAGGCTGCCCGCGAGCAGGCCGGAGATCATAGCCGTAAGCTGGTTCGGGTCGTAGCCCGGCTGCCCGGCTTCAATCGCACGGCCGACGAGCAGACACAAAACTGCCGTAATGCCGCCGGAAAGAATGATCACGACGCCGAGCAGCACATAGGACTTGAAGTTGTGCTTCATGTTCTTGAAGAAGTTCGGGCCCGCGATAAAGCCGACCGAGGTCACGAAGAACACAAGGCCCAGATTTTCGATGATCTTCAGCGCCTGCGAGGCGTAGTTGATCTCTTCAATGACAAATTTGGAATTGAAGTGCGTTCCGGAGAACGCGCCGTAAATCAGCGCGATCACGAAAACGCCTGCCGTGCCGAGGCTGATGCCCTTAATGGTGATGCGCCCAAGCAGATACCCGACTGCCGCGATTCCGAATACGGAAAGCATCAGGAAATTCGCGGCATTGATGGTTGCACTCATCTCATTTCTCCTCTATTTCTCCTTATTTTTCTGCGGGATGGATCTTTCTGGCGTAGTCCGGCAGCAGCTGCGGAGAAAGGCGGTGATCCGCCACACCGGCCTGCTGCTTTTCGGCCTCAAACGCGGCCACGTGGTCCAGCGTCAGCGTGCCGACGGATACGGACTTCGCCTTCTCGGCGGCGTGCTGACCCGCGTTGCGGCCAAAAACGATGACGTCGAGCAGGCTGTTGCCCATCAGGCGGTTGCGCCCGTGGATGCCGCCCACGACCTCGCCAGCAGCAAACAGGTTTTCCACATCCGTCTGGCCGTCTGCCGTGATGTGCAGACCGCCGTTCTGATAGTGCAGCGTCGGATAGACCAGGATCGGCTCCTTGCGGATATCGATGCCGTGCTTTGCGAACATGCGCATCATGGCCGGGATGCGCTTTTCAATCGTGCCCGCGCCGTTTTTCAGCTCGATCATCGGCGTGTCGAGCCAGACGGCCTGCCCGGCGGGAGTCTTGACGCCCTTACCGCGCTCGGTGCATTCACGGATGATGGAGGCAGCGGCCACGTCGCGCGTTTCGAGCGGGTTCATGAACACCTCACCGTCCGCGTTCACGAGCATTGCGCCGACAGAGCGCACCTTTTCCGTGACCAGCGCGCCGTAGATCTGCGCGGGATAGGCCGCGCCCGTGGGATGGTACTGCAGCGTGTCGGGGTACAGGAGCTTCGCGCCAGCGCGGTAGCCGAGCACAAGGCCGTCGGCTGTTGCACCGTAGTGGTTCGAGGTGGGGAAGCCCTGATAGTGGAGCCGTCCTGCGCCGCCGGTGGCAAGAATGACGGTTTTCGCCTTCGCAACCAGCAGTTCCTTCGTCTCCATGTTCAAAAGCACCGCGCCTGCGCAATGGCCGTTTTCATCCTTGATGAGTTCGACGGCGGAGGTAAAGTCGACGACGGGAATGCCGCGGTTGAGGACTTCGTCGCGCAGCGTGCGCATGATCTCCGCGCCGGAATAGTCCTTGGCTGCGTGCATACGCTTGCGGGACGTGCCGCCGCCGTGGGTGGTGATCATGGTGCCGTCGGGCGCCTTGTCAAACTCCACGCCAAGTCCGGACAGCCACTGGATGGCCTCCGGCGCGTCCATGACGAGTTTATACAGAAGATCCTTCTGCGCAGCAAAATGGCCGCCGCCGTAGGCGTCGAGGAAGTGCTGGGCAGGGGAATCGTTCGGCTTGTCGGCAGCCTGAATGCCGCCCTCGGCCATCATGGTGTTCGCGTCGCCCATGCGGAGCTTCGTGACGACCATGACCTTCGCGCCCGCATTATCGGCCTCAATGGCTGCGGAGCAGCCTGCGCCGCCGCCGCCGATGATGAGAACGTCCGTCTCATAGTCGGGCTTCGTCAGATCAAATGTCTCGTGCAGGATACGCGATTCGCCCTCCAGCAGCTCCGCCAGTTCCAGCGGAACCTTTTGACCCTTGTTGGGGCCGAAGCGCAGTTCGGTGAACTGCTCGGCGCGGTAGTCGGGATGGAATTTTTTCAGCAGCGTGTCCTTTTCCTCCGCCGTCATGCGGCGGGGGTCCAGCTTCGCGTTTTCTTCGCGGGCCGCTTCCACCTTGCGGATGGAGGCCAGCATGTTAGAGTCCTGATACATGATATGCGTCCTCCTTACTTTTCAATCTCGCGGTGGTTATACAGCTCTTTGATCGCGCCCAGCGGCTTTTCCATGAGGCTTTCGATGAGCGCTTCGAATTTGCCGTCCTTGACCTCCTGCACGCGCGCATCCAGATGCTCACAGTGCGGGGCGATGTACTTGCCGTTCAGACGGCGGGCCAGCATTGCCACCTGCGGGTGGGAGATGCCCGCCGGACAGCGGGACGAGCACACGCCGCACATGACGCAGTCGAAGGATTCCTCGGCGCACTTGTCAAATTCGCCGCGCTGGGCATAGGCAATGTACTGCATGACGTTCAGACCCTGCGTGCACGCCTTTGTGCAGGCGTTGCAGCCGACGCAGGCGTAGATCTCGGGGTACAGCTGCATCATGACCGTCTGTGTGGGCTTCAGCTTTTCCATGTCGTAGACTTCCTTGACCAGTGGGAAGAACGGAAGCGTCGCGACATACATATTGTTCTCCACGCGCGTCGAGCAGGCCAGACAGGCCTTTAATTCGCGGTCGCCCGCGATGCGGTAGATCGTCGCGCACGCACCGCAGAAGCCGTTGCGGCAGCCGCAGCCGCGCACGAGCTGATAGCCGGAATATTCCATCGCTTCCATGATGGTCAGACTGTCCGGCACCTCATATTTTTTGCCGAACAGGAAAACCGTCACCATATTTTCCATACCTGTTCTCCTTTAATACTCATTCGGCAGCTCGTCGAGCTGGTCGAAGCGGAACACCGGGCCGTCCTTGCAGACGTATTTGTCGCCGATGTTGCAGCGGCCGCATTTGCCGAGGCCGCATTTCATCTTGAGCTCCATCGTGGTATAGACCTGCTCGCGGGCAAAGCCGAGCTCCATCAGGCCCGCAAGCGTAAACTTGATCATGATGGGAGGGCCGCACATCACGACGGTCTTGTCGGTCGTGAAGCCGAGCTCCTTGACGTAGTTCGGCACGAAGCCGACGTGGCCGTCCCAGTCCGGCTGCTCGCGGTCGATGGTCAGATGGACGTTGATGCCGTCCTCCCTGCACCAGACGTTTTCGATCTCAGGATAGTCTACCAGGTCGTCCTTTGAGCGGGAGCCGTAGACGATGTCGATCTTGCCGTAGCGGTCACGGTAGTGACGGCAGTAGTTGATAACGGAATGCAGCGGGGCCAGACCGATGCCGCCCGCGATGAACAGCAGATCCTTACCTGCAAACGCGGTGTCAACCGGGAAGCCGTTGCCGTAGGGGCCGCGGACGGTGATCTGCTGGCCGGGCTCCATGGCGTGGAGCCATTCGGTCACGCAGCCGCATTTTTTAATGGAAAACTCCACATATTCCTCCAGCGTGGGACTGGACGTGATGGAGAACAGCGCCTCGCCGACGCCCGGCACGGAGAGCATGGCGCACTGGCCGGGGATATGGACGAAGGGCTTTTTGCCGTCAAGGCCGACGACGCGGAAGGTCTTGACATCCGGCGTGTCGACGCGGATATCCGTGACGACGGCGATATTGGGGATCAGCGGATCGTTTCTCATGCGTGTTCCTCCCCAAGTGTTTTGATGACTTTGACGATGTTCATATGGATGGGGCACTTGGCAAGGCACCGGCCGCAGCCGACGCAGCCGAATAGGCCCTCGTTGTTATCCGGGAAATAGACCAGCTTGTGCATAAAGCGCTGCCGGAAGCGCTCGAGCTGCGTCGGGCGCGGCTGACCGGCGGACATCTTCGTGAAATCCGAGTACATACAGCTGTCCCAGCAGCGGAAGCGGCGGACGAGCCTGCCGGAGTCGAATTCCTTGATATCATAGCACTGGCACGTCGGGCAGACGAAGGTGCACGTGCCGCAGCCGAGGCAGCTTTCGGACAGCTGCTTCCATTCCGGGCGGTCGAAGAGTTCCTTCGTTTTGCCTGCGCCCACGGCGGACAGATCGAGCCCGGCCAGCGGGAGCTTTTTGAGAAGCGCACGCGTTTTTTCCTGCTGGGCCGCGACTGCCGCACCGTCCGTATCCTCCAGCATGGGAAGGTTCGCGGTCAGCGCCGCGCCCTTTTCCGTGTTGGCCTGCCAGAAGAGCGTTTTGTCCTCGATCCAGCAGCTGATATCGCCCTGCGGGGCCGCAGGATCGATGCCGAAGGCCGGACAGAAGCACGTTTCCTCGGGGCGGGTGCAGGCCAGCGTCACAACGGTACCGCTGGCGCGGCGGGCGGCGTAATAGGTGTCCTGCGGTTCGGAAAGGAAGACGCGGTCGAGAATTTCAAAGCTTCTTGCGTCGCACGCGCGCACGCCGAACAGGACGAACGGCTCCGCCGGGTCGCGCGTTTCGACCAGATCAAGCTGCCTGCCCGTCACGCGGAAGCCGACGAGGTTTTCCACCTGCGGGAAAAACAGATCCTTGGCCGAGCGAACGGTATTGAGCTTCTTGGTAAGCGCTATACCCTCCTGCCAGACGGTGAAGCTGGCCTGACCGGCGGCGTCGTCCGCCGGAATATAGAGCTTCTGTGCTGCCGACACGGCGGCAAACAGGCTCTGAAGCTTAGAGAGGGGAAGCTGTTTCATTGCGCACCTCCTCTTTCATAGACGACGGACGGCTCACAGTCGTCCTTGCGGAAATCCATGAGCGGCGGGCGGGAGTCAAAATCGGCTCCGGCCTGATAGTCGCCGTAAAGCTCGTTGATGTCCTTGATGAACTTGCGGTTGAGCAAATGCAGCGGGATATGCTGCGGACAGACGCGGGAGCATTCGCCGCAGTCGGTGCAGCGGGAGACGACGTGGAAGGCCCGGATGATGTGGAACATATTTTCCTCAAACGAATCGGCGATGGCCTTGTTCTCAAAGCCAGAATCGTGGTTGTCGAACACGCACTTTTCGCACGAGCACGCGGGACACACGTTGCGGCACGCGTTGCAGCGGATGCAGCGCGACAGCTCGCCGCGCCAGAACGCGTAGCGCTCCTCGGCTGTCATGGCTTCGAGCTTTTGAACCTCGTCGAACCGGCCGCAGTCCACGTTTTCCTCGCCCTGCTCGCCAAGCAGCTCGTCATAGCAGACGATCTTTTTACTCTTGCAGGTCTTGCACTTGAGCAGCAGCGCATCGGCCTTTTTGATCGTTTCCTCGCCGTAGATCGTGGAAACGCGCAGGTCTTCGCCGTCCTCCGCCACTGCTGTGACACCGGCAAGGCCCTGCTCCTTGATGGCCTCCATGTCGCACATCCCGCCGCACTGTACGCCGACGGCGTAGACGCTCTCGCGCAGGATGCGGTGCTCCTTTAGAAGCTGGACGAACGAATAGCTGTCGCAGGGCTTCAGGAACGCGGCGGCCTTGCCGCCCTTGCGGGATTCCGCGATGAGATATTTGGACAGATTCGCGCCGGAGAAGACGCTCCAGACGAAATTTTTCTCGATATCTTCCACGCTCGTGAATACGGATGGCGTCAGATCATAGAAGAATTCGCCCGCGCGACAGCCGATGACGCGGTCAACAATCTGATCTTGCAGCAGCTGGATCGCTTTTTCCTTTACTCTTTGCATCTCAGATCCTCCAGTCTGCGGTTCTCGCCGAGCTTCGTGATCGTCTCGGCGAATTCGTTCATGGTTTTGGCGAACTTCGCGCCCTCTGCCGCCGAGACCCATTCCACGCGCGTGCGCTCACGCTCGATGCCGAGGAAGTCCAGCATGGAGAACAGGAGCGTCATGCGCCGCCGGGCATAATAGTTGCCGGTCGTGTAATGGTAGTCGACGGGATGGCAGCCGCAGAGGATCACGCCGTCGGCCCCGCGCTGGAACGCGCGGAGAATAAACATCGGGTTTAACCGGCAGGAGCACGGAATGCGGATGATCTTCACATTGGCCGGGTAGCTCAGCCGGTTCGTGCCGGAAAGATCGGCGCCCGCGTAGGAGCACCAGTTGCAGCAGAACGCCACGATCGTGGGCGTCCAGGAGCCGTTTACCTGCATATCGCATCCACCTCCGCAATGATTTGCCGGTTGGAGAAGCCCTTGAGATCCATCGCGCCGGACATACACGCGACGGTGCACGCGCCGCAGCCCTGACAGACTGCCGGGTTGACCTGCGCGACGCGCCGCACGAGCGTCGTCGGTTCGGGCCTCTGAATTCCTTGTCAATGTACGTGATCGCGCCATACGGGCAGACCTTTTCGCAGTTGGAGCAGCCGTTGCACATCATCTCATCCGGCTGCGCCACGCACGGGTTGCACGTCAGCGAGTCCTTGCACAGAAGCCCGATGACCTTCGCCGCAGCGGCGGACGCCTGTGCGACCGTCTCCGGGATATCCTTCGGCCCCTGGCACATACCGGACAGGAACACGCCTGCCGTCGGGCTTTCGACCGGGCGGAGCTTCGGGTGGGCCTCGGTGAAGAAGTCGTTCGTGTCCATGGAGGCCGTCAGCATCGTGGCCAGCGGCCGCGCGGACTTATCCGGCTCGATGGCGGCAGCCAGCACGACCATGTCAGCGTCGATATGCAGCTGCCGGTTGTCCAGCAGATCGGATGCCTGCACCTTCAGCTTGCCGTTTTCTGGCGTGACCTTGCCGACCATGCCCTTGATGTAATGTACGCCGTACTGCTCGACGGCTCTGCGGTAGAACTCGTCAAAGTTCTTGCCGGGGGTGCGCACGTCGATGTAGAACACATACACATCCGTATCCGGGTATTTTTCGCGGCAGAGCATGGCGTGCTTCGCCGTGTACATACAGCAGATCTTGGAGCAGTAGGGCTTGCCCTTCTCCGCACCGTCGCAGCGGGAGCCGACGCACTGGACAAAGACAATGGTCTTCGGGTGCGTCCCGTCGGACGGGCGCAGGAGCGTGCCGCTCGTGGGACCGGCAGCGTTCATCAGGCGCTCAAACTCGAGGCTGGACACCACGTCCGGACTCTGGCTGTAGGCAAATTCGTCGAATTTGGAAAGATCGATGGGGTTGAAGCCCGTCGCGGCGACGATCGCGCCGTATTCCTGCTCAATGAACGTGTCGGTTTGCTTGTAGTCGATCGCTCCGGCGGAGCAGACCTTCGCGCACACGCCGCACTTGCCGTTTTTGAGCATATTGCAGTAGTTGGGGTCGATGGTCGCGACCTTCGGCACGGCCTGCGCAAACGGGATATAGATCGCGCGGCGATTGTCCATGCCGAGGTTAAACTCGTTCGGGACCTTCTTCTGCGGACACTTTTCCGTGCACAGTCCGCAGCCGGTGCAGACGTCCTCCTTGACGAAGCGCGCCTTGCGGCGGATCTTTACATGGAAGTTGCCGACGAAGCCGCCGACGGATTCGACCTCGGAATAGGAATAGATGTGGATCTTTTCGTTCTGCGCACAGTCAACCATTTTCGGTGTCAGGATGCACGCCGCGCAGTCGAGCGTCGGGAACGTCTTGTCGATCTGGGTCATCTTGCCGCCGATGGTCGGCTGCTTTTCGACGATATCGACCTCAAAGCCCGCCTCGGCAATGTCCAGTGCCGTCTGGATGCCCGCGATGCCGCCGCCGATGACGAGCGCGCGCTTGGTGACCGGGCTGCTGCCCGCGGTCAGCGGCGCGTTCAGATGTACCTTGGCGATGGCGGCGCGGCCCAGAATGATGGCCTTTTCCGTGCCGGCTTCCTTGTCCTTGTGGATCCAGGAGCACTGCTCACGGATGTTCGCAATCTCGACCATATAGGGGTTCAGACCTGCCTTTTCGCAGGTCTTGCGGAACGTCTGCTCGTGCATTCTGGGCGAACAGGAACAGATGACCACGCCGGTCAGACCGTATTCATGGATCTTGTCCTGAATCATCTGCTGCCCGGTCTGGGAACACATATACTGATAATTGGTGGAGAAAACAACGCCGGGTTCCTTTGAAAGAGCCTGCGAGACTGTTTCCACATCGACGGTCGCGGCAATGTTGCTGCCGCACCAGCATACGAATACGCCGATTCTCTGCATTGCGTTCCCTCCTTACTTTTTATATTTGCGGAACGCCGCGGCAATCGCCTGCTGCGGCAGCTCCTCGTCAAGAATCTCCGGGATACGTTCAGGCTTCAGGTGATCCATGCCCTGCTGGCGCTGCACGGCATTGCGCACAGCCTCAATGAGTTTTGCAGGCTCCACGTTTCGGGGACAGCGCTCGACGCAGGCAAAGCAGCTCAGACAGGTGTAGATGCCCTTCGAGGAAAGCAGTTCCTCAATTCGGCCGTTTTCGACCATGGAGACAAACTGATGCGGATGGTATTCCATCTCGTCATACGCCGGACAGCTCGCCGAGCATTTGCCGCAGCGCATACACTTTCTGGGGTTTACGCCGGAAATGCGGGTGACGGTTTCGATCATGTTCTGGTTGTTCATGCGTCCTCCTCCCCGCAGCCAAGCGCTTCGGCCAGAAGCTCCGTGAAATAAACGACAGGCAGCGCGCCGTCCGTGTTGTGCAGCAGATTGTAGCTGCACAGGGGACAGGCCGTGATCAGAAGCTCCGCGCCCTGCGCCTTTGCGTTGTCCATGATCTTCTGTGCCTGCTTTGCGGCGTAGGACCTGTTCTCGACCGCCATATAGCCGCCGCAGCATTCGTTGCGCTGTGCGTAAAGAACAGGCTCCGCGCCGATGGCCCGGATGAAGTCCTCCAGCATTTTCGGGTTCTCCGGGTCGTCAAACTGCATCTCGCGGCTGGGCCGCAGGAGCATACAGCCGTAATACGCGCCGATCTTTCTGCCTGTAAGCGGCTTTACGACAGCTGCCTTGACTGCATCCCAGCCGATCTCGTCGCGCAGGACTTCGAGATAGTGCAGAACCTTTGTCTCACCCTCGTAGGGCGTTTCCGGCTTTAAGTAATTGTTGACCTTGACGCGGATGTCCTCATTGTGCTGCATATCGCCGTTCACGCGCTTCAAAACGTGATGACAGGCAGAACAGAGGGACACCAGCGGCTGGCCCGCGTCACGCGCGGCCATGAGCGCCCGGACGGAGGAAAGCCGTGTGGCAATTTCATCGTTTGCCTGCGGATACACCGCGCCGCAGCACTGCCACTCCGGGATCTCGCACAGCGAAAAGCCGAGCTTCTCCGCTGCGCGCCGTCCGGCTCTGTCCAGCTGCGCGCCCTTTGTCCTGAGCGTGCAGCCGGGGAAATAGCTGTAATTCATTGCGTGTCCTCCCGTCAGATCATGTTCTCCGGGTGGAACACCTCGTCGAAGCGCTCCGCCGTCAAAAAGCCGAGGCTCACGCAGGCTTCCTTGAGGGAGATGTTTTCCTTGTAGGCTTTTTTAGCCGTCTTCGCCGCGTTTTCATAGCCGATGTACGGGTTCAGCGCCGTGACGAGCATGAGGGAGTTGTGCAGATTGTGCTCCATCTTCTCGCGGTTCGCGCGGATGCCGCAGGCGCAGCGGTCGTTGAACGACACGATGGACTCGGCCAGCAGACGTGCCGACTGCAGGAAATTATAGATGCAGACCGGCATGAACACGTTCAGCTCGAAATTGCCCTGCGACGCGGCCATGGACACGGCCACATCGTTGCCCATGACCTGCACGGCGACCATCGTAACGGCTTCGCACTGGGTAGGGTTGACCTTGCCGGGCATGATGGACGAGCCAGGCTCGTTTTCGGGAATGAAGATCTCGCCGAGGCCGTCCCGCGGGCCGGAGGCCAGCCAGCGCACGTCGTTCGCGATTTTCATCATATCGGCGGCCAGCGCCTTGAGTGCGCCGTGCGCGAAGACGATCTCGTCCTTGCTGGTCAGCGCGTGGAATTTATTCTCTGCCGTTTTGAAGTCCTTGCCCGTCAGCTTCGCAATTTCAGCGGCGACCGCTGTATCGAAGCCCTTTGGCGTGTTGAGGCCCGTGCCGACGGCGGTGCCGCCGAGCGCCAGCTCTTTGAGCGGCTTCACGGCCAGAAGCAGCAGCTCTTTATCCCGTTCCAGGCTCGATCTCCAGCCGGAAATTTCCTGCGGGAAGGAGATGGGGGTGGCGTCCTGCAGATGCGTCCGGCCGGATTTGACGACGCCCTCGTTTTCCGCCTCCAGACGGCGGAACGTTGTTACCAGCGTGTCGATGGCGGGGATGACCTTGTCCTCAAGCGCGCAGACCGCCGCGATGTGCATGGCCGTCGGGAACGTGTCGTTGGACGACTGGGACATATTGATATCGTCGTTCGGGTGCAGCAGCTTTTTGCCCGCAATTTCATTGCCGCGGTTGGCAATAACCTCGTTGCTGTTCATGTTCGACTGTGTGCCGGAGCCGGTCTGCCAGACGACGAGCGGGAAATTGTCCAGAAGCTGGCCGGAAATGACCTCGTCCGCCGCCTGCTCGATGGCGGCAAGCTTTTCTTCGGTCATTTTTTCGGGACGCAGCGCGCGGTTGGCGCGGGCAGCGGCCTTTTTCAGAATGCCGAAGGCATGGATGATCTCGGCGGGCATCGTCTCGATGCCGACGCCGATGGGGAAGTTGTTGTGGCTGCGCTCGGTCTGCGCGCCCCAGTATTTGTCCGCCGGGACGCGGACCTCGCCCATGGAATCGTGTTCGACGCGATATTCCATCGTTTGCTCTCCTTCTTTTCTCAAATCTCGACCTGACGGATGACTTCCTTCAGCTTTTCCGCGCTGGCGCGGAGCTTGTCGATCTCGCCGTCGGTCAGCTGGTTGAGGATCTTGCCGCGCACCGGGACACCGCCTGGAACCGGGCGTCCCGGGCCTGCTTGCAGGCACCCAATGCAGAGTCGCCCTCTACAATAAACACCTCTCGCTCGCTTACATCCTTGGAGCGGCAGTCCACAAACTTTTGAATGCGGTTGGTCATGTCCATCTTGGACTGCAAGGTGGTTTTTAAGGTTTTGCGGGTGTTC
>ERZ791624.184-NODE-184-length-46025-cov-2.041592_pt1 | contig 46025 bp, 41 predicted proteins | sample MGYA00510058_ERZ791624 | MGnify/ENA primary metagenome ERZ791624 (study PRJEB30046, sample SAMN00715158) | human gut metagenome | study: EMG produced TPA metagenomics assembly of the A metagenome-wide association study of gut microbiota in type 2...
TAGAGGGCTTCGGGCGGAATATTTATGCCCTTTTGAGTTTTAGCGGACAGCAATATTTCTCATTAATGGTTCCAAAGTAAATGCCTGATAGAGACTGGCAACGTATCCATTGGGAGAATAACTGAAATAACACAGACGGCTTTCGTCCTTGCATGCCGGATCACTCTCCAGACCCAGCAACTGATTGTAGTAACGGCTCACCAATTGCTGACCTTCACGATGGCGGCCTTCGATATCTTCTACATAGGCGAAGACTTTCACACCGTCGGTCGGACTTTCTATGGCCGCTACCGTATGCGGGTCTGCCGCGCAACGTTGAATGACTTCCAGACGATTTTTTACGTGGTCGTAATCGAGTCCGACAATATGACTGGGGAGGAGGAAGTGTTTGATAGCATGCGCTCCATTGAATGTACCTGCCGGAGTGAAGCAAGGGAGTTGATTTTTCAATTTCTGTGCGGCAGCATGATCTCCATCTGCATAATATCTACGGATGGTGTTGATAATCGTTGCATAAACAGGATGAATACACATAATAATGACTTCAAGGAAAGACATGACTTTGGGCTTTTTTGAATACACATTTTCATAAACCGAGACTTTGATTTCTTCTAGAACTTTCATATAAAATTGTTTTTTGTAAGATTGTGCTACCTGACTATCAGATAGCGGGAGCAAAGGTCGGTATATTAAAAATAGGGTTACTTTCCTATGTGGAAAGTACTTGATAAAGCAAATATAAACTCAAAAATTTAAAATTATTAATCATAAAATGACATGGCGAAAGAAAAACAAAAACCTTATGAGTTTTTAAGCAATTTGGTATTGGCTTTAATGGATACAGATAGCGCATTTATTAATGCATTTTTTATGGATGAATTTGCTATTTCCTCAAAAACGTTGGGGGGAATAAGACGGGGAGAGGATATGTGTATTTATCAGTATGTACGAGTGATCCGGTGTATGACGAAGTATCTTCATTTAATGATTCAGCTGGATATGTTGCTGAAAGAATTAAGAATTGTACTATCTTCCAATTGTGACTTGGTGGTTGCTACAGTTCCTCACTGTTCTCACGGAACTTGTCAGCCGAAAGAATGGGTGATAGTAATGGAATGGGATGGGGTGAGATTGTGATTTCTACAGAAAATGGGACACTTTTTCGTTTTTTTTGCCTAATTGCTTTCTCTATTTAATTTTTTTTATATCTTTGCTTCCATATTGAGAAACACGAATAATAATTCACTTATTTTATTCATATAAAACTTAATAAATTATGTTCAAAGCTCCTTTTTCTTTTGACGGTCGTATTCGTAGAATCGAATATTTCCTGTCAGGCATTGTTGGTGGTATAGTGTTTAGTATTGCATGGGCATTGGGTATCGGTACCTTTATTTTAGGTGCGGGTATGGGATCTGCAGGTGGTTCGGTATTCGGTTTGTTGATCGGTCTTGCTGCATTGGTTGCTTCCATGTGGTTCTCTTTGGCACAGGGGGTAAAACGTTTGCACGACCTGGACAAGTCAGGTTGGTTGATTCTGCTGATGTTTGTTCCTATTGTTAACGCACTATTCGGACTTTATATGTTGTTTGCAGACGGTACGGTAGGCCCTAACCAATATGGTGAAGATCCGAAAAACCGTATGCCGTATCAAGCACAGCCTTCTTCGGTAAATGTAACGGTGAATGTTGCAAGAGAAGAAGTAAAAGTTGAAAAACCGGTTGAAGCAGCTCCTGCTGTTGAAGAAGAAAAAGCTGAATAATCTTTTTTAAGAAGAAATAGACGGCCTCTTGCAAAATTCGTTTTGTGAGAGGCTTTTTTTTGCTATCTTTGAAAATCAATAAAACAGAAAAAGAAATAAATATGAAAAAAGTAATTTGTAGTGAGAAGGCTCCGGGAGCTATCGGACCTTACAGTCAGGCGATAGAAGCAAATGGAATGATCTTTGTGTCCGGACAGTTGCCTATTGACGCTGCTACCGGAAAAATGGCGGAAGGTATTGAAGAACAGGCACGTCAGTCGTTAGAGAATATAAAACATATTCTTGAAGAAGCAGGTTTGACAATGGGAAACATTGTCAAAACAACTGTATTCCTTCAAGATATGTCTTTCTTTGCCGGGATGAACGGCGTGTATGCTACATATTTCGACGGAGCTTTTCCGGCACGTTCGGCGGTTGCCGTAAAAGCTCTGCCAAAGGATGCGTTAGTGGAGATCGAGTGTATCGCGGTTCGCTAACAAATCGGCGACAATGAAACTGCTGCCTCCCACGAAGATAAGGTCTTTAGGGAGGCAGTTCTTTTTAGCTGCCTGTACGGCATCTACCACAGTAGGGTAGGCCGTTCCTGTCAATCCCGCTTCTTCTGCCTGTTTCAAGAGCTCGTTTTCCGGAAGCGCCCGTTTCACACTTGCTTTGGTAAAATAATAGATAGCATTTTTCGGTAGCAATTTCAGAACGCTGCTTATGTCTTTGTCGTTGACCATGCCGAATACGAAATGGAGTTGCTGCTTGAGAGTCTGTTGGTAAAAATCGAGTTGTTCGCAGATGTATTTAATTCCGTCAACATTGTGTCCGGTATCACAAATAATATCCGGATAACTGTACACCTTTTGCCAACGTCCCATTAGTCCGGTGAGTTGGCATACATCGGAGAAACCGTTGAGATAGTCTTTGGGAAGAATGCGATAGCCTATTCTTTCTAATTCTTCGAGGGCTGTTAGTATTGTGAGGCAATTTTCAAACTGGTAAATACCACTTAACTCCATAAAAAGTCCGCAAGGAAACATGCCATTTGTAATTCGGATGGCATCTTTTCTTTTATCAAGTATTTTGTCCAGCGCGTGCATGCTGTCTGCCGGATTTAAAAACAGACATAGCTCCCGGAAATTTTGTTCGAAATTTTCGTCTTTATCTTCTACCGATTCATACAAAGTTTGTTGGATATTAGTCAGCCGTTCTCTTAATTCTTGTGATTGTGAATAGGAAAGCCAGTCCATGCAGTTGTATGGGGCAATGGATTGTGCATATATGACAGGAGCATTTACTTTTTTTCCCTTTATTGTGAACACGCGCTTCACGTGACCTTTTGCCCGTCCGATAACTACCGGAACTCCTTCTTTGATAATCCCTGCTTTCTCTTTGGCTATTTTGGGTAATGTATCGCCCAAATATTGCATATGATCGAAGCCGATGTTGGTAATGATGCATAAGTCGGGCTGGATGATATTGGTACAGTCCAGCCGTCCGCCCATGCCAACTTCGATCACTGCCACGTCTACTTTCTGATCGGCAAAATAACGGAATGCCATTGCGGTGGTCAACTCGAAAAATGAAGGATGCAGTGGCTCGAAGAAGGAACGGTGATCTGCGACAAAGTTTACTACATATTCTTCCGGTATCATTTCTCCGTTGATGCGGATACGTTCTCGGAAGTCCACCAGATGAGGGGAAGTAAATAATCCGACCCGATATCCGGCCGACTGCAATACTGCCGCAATAGTGTGGGAGCAGGAACCTTTTCCGTTCGTTCCGGCGATATGTATCGTCTTGAATTGTTGATGAGGATATCCGAAATGTTCATCTAATTTGTGTGTTGTCTCTAATCCCGGCTTATATGCTTTTCCACCTATCTGCTGAAACATAGGCATACTCTCATATAAGTACTTTAAAGTGTTCTGATAATCCATGTTTTATAATATTTAACTTCGGGCAATCTTTATTGCCCGCTAATTTGTTTATCTTTAGAACCACCAATTCAACTTTATATGCGGGATTGGTGAATGAGAGTGCAAATATCAACATTTAAATTTAAAGAAACCATGGGAACTAAGAAAAATTTTGTGTTGGACACAAATGTTATTCTTCACGACTACAATTGCTTGAAGAACTTTCAGGAAAATGATATCTATCTCCCTCTTGTCGTACTCGAAGAACTGGATAAGTTTAAGAAGGGAAACGAGCAGATTAATTTCAATGCTCGTGAGTTTGTACGTGAACTGGATGTGTTGACAAGCGACGAACTTTTCTCCGAAGGGGTGAAACTGGGAGAAGGATTGGGACGTTTGTTTGTTGTGACCAGCAATGTGCCGGCTACTAAAGTATGGGAGTCTTTCCCTATCAGGAAACCGGATCATCTGATTCTCGCGGCAACTGAATATCTGACGGCGAAATATCCGAAAATGAAGTCTATTCTGGTGACCAAGGATGTGAATTTGCGTATGAAGGCCCGTTCTATCGGACTTCTTTGTGAGGATTATATCACAGATAAGGTCGTGAATGTGGATGTCTTTGAAAAATCCAATGAAATATTTGAAAATGTAGATCCGGCATTGATCGACCGTATCTATTCTTCTAAAGAGGGACTCGACTTGAGCGAGTTTGACTTTAAGGATCTGATTCATCCGAATGAATGTTTTGTGCTGAAGAGTGATCGTAATAGTGTATTGGCACGTTATAATCCTTTTACTCATTCTATCTGCCGGGTGATGAAAGGCAAGAATTATGGAATCGAGCCCCGGAACGCCGAACAAAGTTTTGCTTTTGAAATTCTGAATGACCCGAATGTGAAACTGGTGGCACTGACGGGAAAGGCGGGAACGGGCAAGACTTTATTGGCATTGGCTGCCGCTTTGGGTAAATTGACCGATTACAAACAGATATTACTGGCACGTCCGGTAGTGGCACTTTCGAATAAGGATATCGGTTTCCTTCCGGGAGACGCACAGGAAAAAGTGGCTCCTTACATGCAACCGTTGTTCGACAACTTGAATGTAATCAAACGTCAGTTTGCGACGAACTCCACAGAGGTGAAACGCATTGAGGATATGCAAAAGAGCGAGCAACTGGTAATTGAGGCTCTGGCTTTTATCCGTGGACGCAGTTTAAGCGAGATGTATTGTATTATCGACGAAGCGCAAAACCTGACTCCGAACGAAATAAAAACGATTATCACTCGTGCGGGAGAAGGTACGAAAATGGTATTTACCGGAGATATCCAACAGATTGACCAGCCTTATCTGGATAGCCAGTCTAACGGGCTGGTATATATGATTGACCGCATGAAAGATCAGAATATCTTTGCGCACGTCAACCTGTTGAAGGGCGAACGTAGTGAGTTGAGTGAACTGGCGAGTAACTTGCTATAAACAGATAATCTTTATTAAACGATAAACTGTAAACGACGAACGGTGAACAAATTGAGCTGTCATGCTGCAATGAGTTCACCGTTCATTATTTATAATTCACTCTTTATCATTCTTTCTTTCCGAAATATTTTAGGAATTGGGTGCGTTCAAATGTATTAACGCCCTTTACATCTTTAATATTCAGTCTGCCTTTGAATTGAGCGATATTGTTGAATCCTTTTCTTTCCATCCAGGCGGAGAGGAAACGGTTGGCTTCTCCGATGAATGCGTTGGTGTTTTGATAGATTGCACTGCACACTTCCACAGCTGAAGCGCCGGCAAGAATCGCTTTTACTACTGATTCGGGATTGGCTACACCACCGGAAGCTGCATAATCAATCTTGTCTACTACCGCAGATGCAATGCCGATCCAACGAAGCGGGTTGGCGAGGTCGGAAGCGTTGCTGAATATTTCACCGGACATATGCTCCATATTTTCAATGTTGATGTCCGGTTGGTAGAAACGGTTGAAGAGGACAACTGCAGCCGCACCGTTGGCATATAACTGGTCAATCAGTGCCACTGGATTAGTCAGGTTATCGCCCAGTTTCATGATAACCGGAATGTTGATTGTCTTTTTTATGTGGCGGAGAATATCGATATGACGTTGTTCGAACGAACCGTATGTATATTGAACATCGGACTGTAAGCCAGAATATTGATTTCTAATGCATCGGCACCCGCTGCTTCAATTTGTTTGGCAAAGTCAATCCATTCGGAATCACTGTAACAGTTGATACTGGCAATGATAGGAATAGGACATTCCTTTTTGCTTTCTTTGATTAAAGTCAGATATTCGGACAATTTATGTTCACGGATGTATTCTGCCAGATAGTCACTTGCTTCCGGATAGAAAGCCGGATCTTTCAGTTGGTCCGCTTCCAGCATGATCTGTTCTTCGAACAGTGATTTCAGAACAATGGCACCGGCGCCGTTTTCTGCCAATTTCTTATTTTTGCCGACACTGTTAGTCAGTCCCGAGCTACTGATGATGATTGGGTTTCTAAGAGAAAGCCCTGCGAAAGTAGTTTTTAAATCGGTCATAATGAATCTTTTTTTAGTAGTTACTACTTCTAATTTAATAATTTCGTTCTCCGAAAATCTTGCTTCCTACCCGTACTAAGGTACTTCCTGCAGCAATAGCTTCGTGATAATCGTGTGACATACCCATGGATAATTCCCGGAAAGCGTCCGAATCGGCGAACCAGGTTGTTTTTATCTCTTTAAAGAGCCTGTCTAGTAAACAAAATTCCCGGTTGATTTGTTCAACATTATCGGTGTTGCTCGCCATTCCCATTAAACCGCAGATACGGACATGGGTCAGTTCTTTCCATTCTCCGGTGTTCAGCATATCTTTGCATTCGTCGGGGCTGAAACCAAATTTAGTTTCTTCCTGTGCCACATGGATTTGCAACAGGCAGTTGATGATGCGTCCTGCTTTGACAGCTTGCTTGTTGACCTCTGCCAGTAACTTATAAGTGTCAATTCCATGAATCATCGCTACGTATGGTATCATGTATTTAATTTTATTACTTTGCAGGTGTCCGATAAAATGCCATTCGATATCTTTGGGCAAACTTTCGTATTTAGCTGTCATTTCCTGCACTTTGCTTTCTCCAAAAATACGCTGTCCTGCTTGATATGCTTCTTCTATCGCTTCATTGGGGTGGAATTTTGAGACAGCAACCAGCCGGACTCCTTGCGGGAGTTCGGCCAGTACTTGCTTTAAATTTTCAGCAATACTCATTGTTGCTTATGCTTTTGACGGATCAAACTCCGGTTTGTCATTCGGTCCGGCGCTGTAAGGATATACATCCATGAGCGGAGTTTCGGATACCATGCCGATCTGATAGTCTGCCATGGTTCCTTTCATGCCTTCGTCCAGTTTCTTAACTGCATCGCGCAGGTCGGCAGCCTGTACCAATACCTGTGTGGAAGTCTTTTTCTCTGCACCGCTTTTTTCGTCCAGCGTGATGAAAATAAGTTTGCATTTGAACCAACGGTCGGCACTTTCTTCGTCGCTGGGGAAAAGTTCGCTATAATTGGCACGTTTAATGTCGGAAACTGTAAATTCTCCGGATATGAATGGAGTCATTTCTTCAATAATTCGTGCTTCTGCTTCTGTAAAGCTGAGTGCATCAACAAGATATGGTTCGGTAACTTTTTTCTGCATTCCGTTTTCCATTACTTTTTCATAACGAATCTTGCACTCAAACCAAGTATGCATTGCCATAATTTTCTTCCTTTTTAATTAATTAATTCATGTAAATTGCCTACAAAGATAAACAAAATACCAAAGTAAGTGCCGAAAGAATTTTATTTTCTTTTATGCAAATTCTTAAGTTCAAAGGAAAGCATGACACGGAATAGTCCGATAATGAGGAAAGTGAAAGAAATCATATAGACCGCGTAGAGTGCACCTATGGCCGGTTGCCACAATATCAATAAGGAACATATAATGGCAAGGATACCGAAAGCCATGTACCAGCCCCAGTCGCGAGTACCATAACGTTTCAGGTCGATCGAGTAACCGGTGGAGGAGAAGCCGCGGAACATGAGCCAAAAGGCTATGATAAACGGAATGACTTCCATGCTGACCATGGGATAGGCAATCAGGTAGATGCCGAGAATAACGTCGATGATTCCTCCCACGATATACCAGCCCCAGCTTGGCACACCTTTTCGATTGCTGACTGCAAAGAGGATTTCCAAGATACCGCTTATCAACATGGATATGCTGAATACGATACTTAGAGCTACATAGCTGCTTAAAGGTGCAAACATCAGCCAAAGGGCTACAATAATATACACGATTCCCAAGAGAAGAGAAGCCCACCAATTTTTTACTGAGTGTTGAATCTCATTGAATACTGTTTCCATACGTTTTTATATTTAAAATTGAATACTAGAGTAATTTCGTTGTGGAATAACAATTTGAATTTAGAAAAGGTTTTCCGTGAACATATTTCGAGGAATAGTTGTTTTCTATATAAAGTAAATTTTAAAAAAAATATGCATTATGGCAACAACAAATTTCAAAGGACAACCGGTGAAACTGATCGGTGAATTTATACAAGTGGGTAAAGTAGCTCCCGATTTTGAGCTGGTAAAAACAGATTTATCTTCTTTCTCTCTGAAAGACTTGAATGGTAAAAATGTGATTTTGAATATTTTCCCAAGTTTGGACACAAGTGTATGCGCAACGTCGGTACGCAAATTTAATAAGATGGCTGCCGGATTGAAAGATACGGTTGTATTGGCTATTTCTAAAGACCTTCCTTTTGCTCACGGTCGTTTCTGCACGACGGAAGGTATTGAGAATGTAATTCCATTGTCAGACTTCCGTTTTTCGGATTTTGATGAAAGCTACGGTGTGCGTATGGCGGATGGGCCATTGGCCGGACTTTTGGCACGTGCAGTGGTGGTGATTGGCAAAAATGGAAAGGTAGCTTATACTGAACTTGTTCCGGAAATCACGCAAGAACCTGATTATGATAAGGCGCTGGCTGCTGTGAAATGATTTTTTAATTTGGAATTATAAGATTTTGACCTAATGAGAACTGGTAGACAGATCTGGCAGGACACCAGACCTCCATTCTTGTTAGGTTGTGTTTTTTTATACACTAAACCTTATTGACATGAACAAAATAGGAATTTTATTCTTTGCCCTGTCAACTATGGGCATTGGAACCCTTTCGGCTCAAACTGCCGATAGTACTCAAACTTCTCCCTGGACTAAAGAAGGATTTGCCGGACTGAAACTGACACAGGTTAGTCTGACCAACTGGGCTGCCGGAGGTGATAACTCTGTGGCCTTTGACTTGCAAGGTACATATCAGATTAATTACAAGAAAGAAAAACATTTATGGACCAATCGTCTGGAATTGGCATACGGACTTAATAAGACTGGGGAAGATGGTACGAGAAAAGCAAATGATAAGATTTATCTGAATACGAATTACGGTTATTCCATTGCCAAAAATTGGTATGCCAGTGCATTTGCGACATTCCAAACTCAATTCTCTCCGGGGTATGACTATTCGGTCAACAAAGATGTTTCAATCTCCGAATTTATGGCTCCCGGTTATTTGACTACCGGTTTGGGATTTACTTATGATCCGGGCAAGATATTTACAGTTGTACTATCTCCTGCTTCTTGGCGTGGCACCTTCGTACTAAACGACCGTCTCTCTGATGAGGGGGCTTATGGAGTAGATCCCGGTAAACATCTGCTATCAGCTTTTGGAGCAAACCTGAAGGGGGAGGTCAAATATGAATTTCTAAAGAATATGACCGTATATTCTCGTCTTGACTTATATTCCGACTATCTGCATAAACCTCTGAATATAGATGTGAATTGGGAAGTACAAGTAAATATGATTATCAATAAATGGTTCTCAACCACTCTGACTACCAATCTGATGTATGATGATGATGTGAAAATAGCTCAGAAAGACGGTACAAAAGGATCACGTGTACAATTCAAAGAGATATTGGGCGTGGGAGTGCAGTTTAATTTCTAATTCAAGTATAAATATAAAGCGTAACTACCTGACTGGTAGTTGCGCTTTATATTTTATATCTACTACTTATTTCTTCTTTTTTTTCAGTCCTTTGTAAGCGATGAATCCGACAACCAGTATGACAACAGCTATAATGACATAACCGATTTCGTGACTATATTTGGTTGCCATTACATAAACGTCATTGGTTGTTTTGAGGTCTGTAAACCGATAAATCAGATATCCGAGCACGGCCAATACCGTATTCCATATTCCGGCGCCTAGCGTTGTATAAAGTAGGAAAGGGCCTAACTTCATGCCGGCCAATCCGGCAGGAATACTGATAAGCTGACGTACAGCAGGGATGAGACGTCCGAAGAAAGTGGAGGCCGCACCGTGTTTTCTGAAATATTCTTCGGCATGGTGCACTTTTTCTTCATCGATAAGACACATATGCCCCAAACGGCTGTTAGCAAATTTGTAAACAATGGGACGCCCTAACCAACGGGCCAGGTAATAATTGACTAATGCACCGATGTCTGCTCCCACAGTTGCGAATACAATGACTAGAAAGATGTTCATACTGTCGTCTGCCATGGCTTTCCATGCGGCAGGTGGCACTACGGCCTCAGAGGGAAAGGGAATAAAAGAGCTCTCGATAGCCATAAAGATTGTGACTACCCAATAGTTCAAGTTTTCTAATACCCATTTGAGAAGTTCTGCTACTGATTCCATTTTTTAAGGGATGAATGATTTAATTTGATTTATTGTTTTCTTTTTCTTCTTTAAGACGTTTCATAATTTCTTTTAAGATCGGTTCATCCTCTTTTCTATGGTCCGGACCGTTCAACAACTGCTGAATGGTTTCTTCTCTGAATGGACGTTCGCAATCTTTATTGTATTTGAGGAAACCGTCCAGGTCATCGGTCATGATACTGATAACACTCAATCTTTCCGGCAGGTCTTCATATTTCGGATTGATTTTGTAGGCTTTCTCATAATTTTCTTTGGCCTCGTACATATAATTGTGTTCCGAATAAGCAGTACCGATCATGTACCACATTTCCGGACCGGTACTGGTTTTTGCAGCTTTTTTAAATGCTTGGGTTGCTTTTTTCTCTATATCTTCCTCTAGGTATACTTTCCCTTCCGTCAGGAAGATAAGGCCTTCGTCCGGATTGATTTCTTTTGCTTTCTTGCATAGCTGGTGAGCTTCCTTATATCTTCCCATTTTGGCAACGGCATTTGCTTTAGTGGTATAAGTATCTATCAGTAGAATCGAACCGCTGTCTCCGTTTTCCTCAAAAATCCGGATAACCTGGTTACAACATTCTTCTGTTTTTTCCCAATCTTCTTTGGTAGCATAGGACATCCCCATGAACATATACCCCAATTCGGGGGGGATGGCTTTGTATTCAATGGCTTTTTCGTAATTCTCGATAGCGCTGTCGGGGTTGTTGAGGTAGAAGAAACTGTGTGCTTTGTAAGCGTAAGCTTCTCCGTATTTATCATCGGCAGCCAGTGCGAAATCACAGGTTTCGATAGTTTTGTTTATATCCTCGCTCATAAAATAGCATTTTGCCAGTCCCATCCAGTAAGAAGGGTTATAAGGAGCGATGTCAATCAACTTGTCAAAGCACTCGATAGCTTCTTTCATGTGTTGCGTTGCTCCCAGATAGTCGGCCTGAAGTACGATAAAGTCTTCTTCTTCGCCATATTGGTCTTGTCCCTTTTCTATCCATTCTTTCGCGGCTTCCGGATATCCCATATCCATATAAAGATAAACGATCTCGATGATTGAGGCCAGATCGTCGGTGTCCTCGATTGTATTTATCAGTTGTTGTGCTTCTTCCAGTTTACCTTCATTCAGTAACAGTTCTGCTTTCAGCATTTTTACCTCGGAGTCATACGTTTCTGTGATACTGTTTGCCACTTCTTTGGCTTTACTTAGTTTTTGAGTATCCAGATAAAGAAAGGCTTGTTCTATCAGTAAGCCGTGTTGCCGGGGTGCAGTTGAAGTCCGTAATTAATGACTTCCTGTGCATCGTTGAATTTGCGTTCGGTGGCATACCAATCGGCAATATCAGCGAGCTGGTCGCCATCCAGGTATAGTTGTCGTTTTTCTGCTTTGGCGGCTTCGTATCTTTGGATGATTTCAGTCAGTTCTTTTTTTGCACTTGGTGAATTTTTTCTCCCCATTTTATTTTTTTCTTTTTAATTGCTGACATGGGGCTGCTACAAAAGTTCTTGTTCATTTCCTTTTGACACAGCCCCATGTTATAAAGTAAAGCCTGACGGCTTAGTTATTTATTGATCTTACCCCACGTGTCTTTTAAGCCCACTGTACGGTTGAATATCAGTTTTTCCGGAGTTGAATCTTTGTCAATGTTGAAGTAACCGATTCGTTGGAACTGCAAATAGGAGAGTGGAGGCAGGGTTGCTGCAAACTTCTCTATGTAGCAGTTCGGAAGAACTTTCAGTGAATCGGGGTTGATAATATCTTTCATTGCTTCCAATGCATCACAGTTTTTGGCCTCGCGGATAGCAGCCAGTTCGTCGCGCGGGTTTTCTACTTTCCACAGACGGTCGTACAGACGTACTTCCGCTTGCATACAGTGGTTGCAGCTTACCCAGTGAAGTGTTCCTTTCACCTTACGGTTGGCATCCGGCATACCGCTACGGGTATTTGCATCGTATTCACAATAAACTTCGGTGATGATACCGTTCTCGTCTTTTTTACATCCTGTACATTTTACGATATAGGCATTTTTGAGACGCACTTCCTGTCCCGGTGTCATACGGAAATATTTCTTGGGAGCATCTTCCATAAAGTCTTCACGTTCCATCCACAGTTCACGGCTAAATTCGATCAGGTGACTTCCTGCTTCCGGATCTTCCGGATTGTTGATAGCTTCCAGTTCCTCGACCTGTCCTTCCGGGTAGTTGGTAATGATAAGTTTCACCGGATTGATAACGGCGGACACACGGATAGCACGGCTGTTCAGGTCGTCTCTTACAGAACTTTCGAGCAAAGCGATGTCATTCAGCGCGTCGTAAGTGGTATATCCGATTTTATCAATAAATTTGTGGATAGATTCGGGAGAATAACCGCGACGGCGGAAACCGCAGATTGTCGGCATACGAGGATCATCCCAGCCGTTTACCAGGCCTTCTTTCACCAGTGTCAGCAAGTTACGCTTACTCATCAGTTATAGCTAAGATTCAATTTATTGAATTCCGTTTGACGGGGACGATGGTCGTTCAGGTCTTTCCCTTCTTTCAACCAGTCGATAAAGAGATCGTAAAGCGGGCGGTGCACAACGAACTCGAGCGTACACAGGGAATGGGTAACTCCTTCGAAGAAGTCACTTTGTCCGTGGGCGAAGTCGTACATGGATAGGCTTTCCATGTGGTGCCTGTGCGGTGGTGCGGGTGTTTTACCACACGATAGATGATCGGATCGCGGAAGTGCATATTGGGATTAGCCATGTCAATCTTTGCACGGAGCACCATAGCGCCTTCTTCGATCTCACCGCTATTCATCTTTTTGAAAAGTTCGAGGCTTTCTTCGATAGGACGATTCCGGTACGGACTTTCCACACCCGGTTGGGTAGGAGTTCCTTTTTGCTGTGCAATCTGTTCGGAAGTCTGCTCATCGATATATGCTTTTCCTTCTTGTATAAGGCGGATAGCGAAGTCCCATAATTGCTGGAAGTAGTCGGAAGCATAATACTCATTTCCCCATTGGTAACCTAACCATTGGATATCTTCCTTGATAGCTTCTACGTATTCCACATCTTCCTTGGTAGGGTTTGTGTCGTCGAAACGAAGGTTACTACACCTCCATGTGCTTCTGCAATGCCAAAATCAAGGCAAATAGCTTTGGCATGACCGATGTGAAGGTATCCGTTAGGCTCGGGCGGGAAGCGCGTCTGCACTTTTCCTCCATTTTTACCTTCTTTCAAATCTTTCTCTACTGCTTGCTCAATAAAGTTCAAGCTTTTCTTTTCACCTGCTTCTTCGTTTTTTATATCTGTCATAACGGTAAGTGTGTTAGCTCTATTTAAGAGCTGCAAAAGTAACAATAAAAAGTGGAAATGAGAAAAACGGAGCCATAGAATTAAAAAAAATCCAGAATAATGGAGTAGGTTTTTTTATCCATTCCGTCTTTATTATAAAACGAACTCTAATTTATGCAGAAAAAAGACACTATACAAGATAAAGATAATGAACGTGATCCGTTGATTTCCTATTTCCGGACTTTGGAGAAAGAAGTACCCGAAGCGGATATAGAAAAACGCTGGAATGCTTTAATGCAAAATGTAAATCGCGAGCCTGTTTCCAAACGACACAGGTATTTGCGAATATATATGTTAGCGGCAGGGGTGGCTGCTTTATTTGCAGGTATCGCCTGGGGAACAAAAATATATATGGATCATCATTCACATTCCATAGATACTGCTATTGCATTATTGGAACAATGTACGACTGATACGGTGCAACAGGTGCTTCTTATCACTCATGCACAGCAACGGATAGAAGTGGATAAAGGCGCCCGTATCAGTTATTCGCAGGAAGGAGAGGCTTCGGTCAATGAGCAGCAAGTGGAAAGTAAACCGCAAAAGACGGAGTATAACCAATTGATTGTTCCTAAAGGGAAAACATCGCGGTTGGTACTGGCTGACGGGACTTCGCTGTATGTAAACGCTGGTACTAAGGTCGTATATCCTAGTGTGTTTGAGGGTAAATCCCGTGAAATCTATGTAGACGGCGAGATTTTCATTGATGTCAAGAAGGATACTGAAAAACCATTTATTGTGAAAACTTCCGGTTTTGATATCCGTGTGACGGGAACTGCTTTCAATGTCGTGCTTACAAAGCAATGCGTGAGGCAGAAGTGGTTTTGGTGCGTGGCTCTATCATAGTGAAAGATCATGCAAATAAGGAGACCGCCGTAAAACCGAACGAGTTGTTGAAATTATCCGAAGGGGTGGCTAATGTCAAACGTTCTGTTAATGCGGAAGAATATACGGCATGGACGAAAGGACACTTTCCTTTGGAAGGGCGTGATATGAGTACTATATTGCAACGACTTTCCCTCTATTATGGTTGTGAAATTACTTGTGATCCGTCTATCGAAAATTTCCCTTTACAAGGAACGATTGATTTAAGTGTGCCACTGCAAAAGGTTCTTGAAAGAATTTCAAAAATACACCCTATCGGTATCCGTGCAACTGCTAATGGATATTATTTGTTTATTAACCGAAATACTAATCTTTAAAAACACACGATGCCTATGAAAAAGAAAAAGTAACACTTCACTCAACTTCTGGTAGAAGATATAGTCAAAGACTGCTCTACCTTTAATCTTTTAATTTATTTTATTAATCCCTCGTGGTATTTTTCATTCAAATAAAAAAGCCCGGATAACCTCACATTATCCGAGCCTGGATGAATGACATTTTATGCCATGAGCATCTAAACTATTATGCAAAAATATGGATTATTTTAGAAGAAAACAAATTTCGGCAATGTTATTGTTCTTTGCATTGCTTCTTCCGATTTCCATGGTTGCCATGGAACAAAACAATGGAGTATTTTCATTCAAATTACAGGATGTTACTGTGAAAGATATATTCAAGTATATCGAGAAAAACAGTGAATATATCTTTTTATATTCTACGGATAAAAACTTATTGAAAAAAATCAATGTGGATGTCAATAAGAAAGATATTACTCAAGTTTTGGATGAAATATTAAAGAACACAACACTAATCTATGATATAGACGGGAAGCAGATAATTATACGAGAGAAAAACGCTTCCGAAAAATCGCAGCAAAAGACAACGCAAAAGAAAAAAACAATTCGTGGAATCGTTTCCGATGATAGCACACAGGAACCTATTATCGGAGCTACTATAAGGGTGAACGGAAGTATGACAGGAACTACCTCGAATATAGAAGGTGACTTTGTTTTGGAATGTGCTGTGGGAGATACCTTGACTGTTTCCTTTGTTGGTTATCAGGATCGGTCGGTTTTGGTAAAGAGTGGTAATATTTATGCTATTGCTTTAAAAGAGTCTGCAGCAGAACTGGGAGAGGTAGTCGTTACTGCATTTGGTGTAGGGCAGAAGAAAGAATCGCTTGTGGGATCTATTCAGCAGATCAAGCCGCAGGAACTTAAAGTACCTTCTTCGAGTTTGAGTACTGCTTTTGCAGGACGTATGGCCGGTGTGATAGCGGTGCAACGCAGTGGTGAACCGGGAGCTGATGGCGCTAACTTTTGGATCCGTGGTAAATCGACCTTCAATGGTAACACTTCTGCTTTGATTATCATGGATGGGGTTGAAATTAGTTCAACGGAATTGAATGCGTTGGATCCTGAGGTTATTGAAAGTTTTTCTATTCTGAAAGATGCTACTGCTACGGCGTTGTATGGTACACGTGGTGCCAATGGAGTGATGATTGTTGCGACTAAAAACGGTAAGAATCTGGATAAGCCTATTATTAATTTTCGGTTGGAAGGAGCTATATCTACAATGACGCGTGTGCCCAATATGGTTGACGGTCCCACGTATATGAAAATGTTTAATGAAGCGGTATCGCGTCCGGGATGCGATGTAAGCCCTTATTCACAGGAAAAAATTGACGGTACTATTGCAGGATTGAATCCTTATATTTATCCTAATGTAGATTGGTTTGATGAAATATTTAATAAGAGTGCTTTTTCTGAACGTGCCAATTTTAATATACGTGGAGGTAGTTCGAAAATGGATTACTTTATGAGTGCCAGTTTCAAGCATAGTAACGGACATTTAAAGTCATTAAGCAAGGACTATTTTTCATATAATAATAATGTGCGTAATTATAATTACGACTTTATAAACAATTTGAATATTAGTGCGACCAGAACTACTAAAATATCTTTAGGGTTGAATCTTTCTGTTGCCGATAAGAAATCTCCTTTAATGGATGTGAATGATATTTTCCAACTTTCTATGGAAGCAAATCCGGTAGATTTTCCAGTACGTTTTCCTGCAAATATGTCAGACCGTGATTTTGTTTTATGGGGAGACAAACCTGGTGGCATTCATGGACAAGGATGGTATAGAAATCCGGTGGCGGAATACGTGACAGGATACAAAACAAATTTGCGTACTACTATTACTGCTAATTTCAAATTGGCACAAGAATTAGATATGATTACTAAGGGTTTGAAATTTACAGGATTATTTTCATTTAAAAATTATAGTAGTTCATCTACAGAACGTAGTGCTAGCTATAACCATTACTATATGTCTTCTTATGATCCTTCATCCATGGAATATAAAATAACCCGTATTGGTGACGAACAAAGTACCGCATTGACAAATGACGGTAGTCGGAACGGGGATAGGAAAATGTATTTTCAGGCTATCTTGGACTATAATCGTATTTTTAAAGAAGTACACGATTTGAATATTATGTTCCTTTATAATCAGGAACAATATGATATTAATGGTCCTACTACACTTTTTTCATCTTTGCCGCAACGGAAGCAAGGAGTAGCTGGACGTGTATCTTATTCTTATGATGGCCGTTATTATATTGAGGGAAATTTTGGTTATAACGGTTCGGAGAATTTCGCTAAAGGACATCGATTTGGCTTTTTCCCTTCAATAGCTGTTGGTTATAACATCTCAAATGAAAAATTCTGGCAGCCAATAAAACCGGTCATTTCAAATCTGAAAATCAGAGGTTCGTGGGGATTGGTTGGCAATGATGCTACGAATGCAGGGCGCTTTGCTTATATGGAAGATCTTGTATTGGGTGGTAGCGATTCCTATACGACGGGTATTAGGCAAGATACGTATTATTCCGGTCCGTCATGGAATAGATATTTTAACCCTGATTTAACTTGGGAAGTTGGTGAAAAAATTAATTTGGGGCTTGATTTACAGTTATTCAATGACTTTAATCTGACATTTGATATATTTAGAGAAAAGCGCCGTGATATTTTTATGACCCGTGAAAATTCCATTCCGGAAATTGTTGGTACAGGTGAAACTAAAATTACTTCCAACAATGGAGAAATGGAGAACAAAGGATTAGATTTAGCTATAGACTACAATAAACAAATCACGAAAGATTTTTTCCTTTCTTTCAAAAGTACATTGACTTTTGCTCGTAACAAGGTCTTGAAAATGGATGAGCCTCCGTATTTTGAATATCCGGGATTGTCCGACGTAGGGCATCCATTGGGTACTTACTGGGGATATGTAGCTGATGGACTTTTCCCCGACCAAGAAACTATTGACAATTCTCCGCGCCAAGATTTAGGTTATACACCACAGCCGGGTGATATTAAATATGTAAACAGCCTAATGCAAAAGGAGAATATGATAATGTAATTAATAGTAATGATCGTGTGGCTATTGGTCATCCTTATGATCCGGAGCTTGTATATGGTTTCGGCCCTTCTATGAAGTGGAAAAACTGGGACTTTTCTTTCTTTTTCCAAGGAGTGGCTCGTACCTCTTTCATGATGTATGGTATGCATCCCTTTGGTACAACGAGTATTAAAAATATGTTACAATTTGTGGCTGATGATCATTGGAGTGTTGATAATCCTAATCCAAATGCAGCGTATCCACGCTTGACTAAAGATAGTAATGGTAATAACGATCAGTATTCTACTTATTGGTTAAGGAATGCAGCTTTCTTGAAATTAAAAAATGCGGAGATAGGTTATACTTATAAAGGTATGCGCTTTTATTTAAGTGGGGTCAACTTACTGACATTTTCTCCTTTCAAGCATTGGGATCCTGAAATGGGAGGTGGTAATGGTCTTTATTATCCTACCCAGAGAGTGTTCAATATTGGTTTTCAAATGACCATACAGTAATCAAACGATACAAAATTATAAAACTATGAAACTTAAATATTTGTTCTGTGGACTTTTTTTGCTAGGCTTGTCAGCTTGTAACTATTTGGATATTGTACCAGATGAAGTTGTGAAAGAAGAAGATTCTTACGAAACTCCGGATTTGGTACGGAATTACCTTTATTCATGTTATTCTTTTCTTCCTACCAACAGAGCGATTAGTAATAATGCTTATTGGATGATGTGTGGGGCGGAAACTTCTTTTTATCGTAAAGAAATGTTTTCTACTTTTAATGAAGGTACATACGGGCCTTCCAGTCTGCACATGACTTCTGATACATGGTCTCCTATCTGGGAAGGTATCCGGCAGTGCTATATGTTTCTGGATATCCTGGATAAGGCAAAAAATCTGGTTCCTACAGATAAGCAACATTATCGTGGCGAAGCTAATTTTTTGATAGCTTATTATCATTTTCTGTCCTTGCGTTCTTACGGTCCTACATGTATTATTGATAAACTTTATGACCCAAAGTTGGATGTTGAAGAATTTCCTGAACGTAGTAGTTATGATGAGGTGGTAGAGTTCATAAATCGCAAGCTTGATGAAGCTTTTCCTGATTTGGCTACCACATATTCCGGAAAAGATTTTGGGCGAGCTACACAAGTAGCTGTCTATGCATTGAAATCCCGGCTTTATTTATATGCGGCTTCACCGTTATTTAATGGTAACAGTGAGATGTATGCCGATTTTAAAAGTAAGAAAGACGGACGCCATTTGATTGCACAGGAATACTCGGAAGACAAATGGAGAAAAAGTGCGGAAATCTCTTTGCAGGCTATTACAGAACTGGAAAAACTGAATTTCCGGCTTTATGATGATAATGATGCAGGTACTCCTGACGATAATCGTCCGGGATTATCTAATCCGGCACAACGTAGAATACGTTATTCTGTGATTGATTTTTCAAATCCAAGTCCGGAAGTCATTTGGGCTGATACCCGAAAAGAAGGATACTATGATATTCAGAATCGGTCTATTCCTCGCCAATATATTGACATTGTGTATGATGGTTCAGGCGGTATAGCGCCTACATTGCAAATGGTGGAATCGTTTTATACAAAGAATGGATTGCCAATGGATAAAGATAAGACGTATGATTATGACGGGAGGTTTAATATTGTTGAGCTACCGGTGAATTATGACGGAAACAATTACTCGAATGTTAGTAATGGTACTTCTATAAAAATGCATCTTGACAGAGAGCCGCGTTTTTATGCAAACATAGGTTTTCATCATGGTTTCTATGAAATCACGCAGTATGACGGCGAGATAACGAGTGATGATCCTGCCAAGCGGGTCATTGTGGAGGAATTACGCAATAATGACCGTCATGGTAAGCGAAATCAAGACCTTTATTATTCTGTTACCGGATATCATAATAAAAAACTGGTGCATCCTTCGTATGAAGATGGCGTGGTGCACTATCCGCTACCTCTTTTCCGTATGGCTGAAATGTATTTGAATTATGCAGAAGCTTTGGTGGAGATTGGAGAATTGGATAAAGCTAAAGATTATATCGATAAAGTGCGTGTACGTGCGGGCATTCCCAAAGTAGACGAGGCCTGGGATAATTTTTCTACTAACCCCGGTTACCAAGACACAAAAGAAGGATTGAGGGAGATTGTCAGACAGGAACGTTCTCTTGAATTTTATCTTGAAGGTCAGAAGTTCTTTGATATTCGTCGGTGGAAGATTGCAGAGAAATATTTGGGGATACCCGATTTAGGTTTGAATGTGGCTGCCAATGATGATGCAGGATTCTTCCAGGTAAGAGAGATTCCTTTGATCCGTAATTTCCATAAAGGACAGTACTTAATGCCTATTCCGATGAAGGAAACTAATAAAATGCCACAATTAGTGCAGAATCCATATTATAATTGATTCTTTCTCTCTTAACTTTTTTATTTAGTGGCCGGGTCGACCGCAGTTATTCTTTGGTCTTCCCGGCCCTACTTTTTATAATAAGTATTATGAAGACATTGTTATATACTATTTTTTTTAGTTTGTTTGGAATACATTTATTGGCACAATCCAACAAGGCTGTCTGTTTGGACGGTAAAGACAATAATCTGCGTATAGGTATGGATACCTTATGCCGCCATTGGACATTGGAAGCATGGATTAAACCTGATAATAATGAATGGAAGTCGCAGGAAGTGATTATTGGCGGTGGAGAATACAGTGAACTCAATTCGTTGGACTATCTGCCGTTGGTGATAGATCATGGACGATTGTGCAATGTAGCTACAGGATTGGTTGGGGAAGAAATTCCTAAAGGAAAGTGGACGCATGTAGCAGCAGTCTGTAATGGACGTTGTACCTTGTTATATATTAATGGCCGGGAAGTCGCTCGTAAAGATACTGCCACTGTCATTTTACCCGGAGCAATCGGAATCAATGAATCATCAGAGAGCGCTTTTGGTGGTTGCATTGATGAAGTGCGCATTTGGAAAACAGGATTGACGGAAAAGGAATTGAATGAATGGATGTATCGTCCGGTCACAGCACGGCACAGTCAGTTTGATTGTTTGAAAGGTTATTATAATTTTGATGATTTATCGGAGGATATCTCTATCAATAGAGCTGCGGAGGGACGGTTGTCATTTCATTTGCGTAACGGCCGTCTGGAGCAATATAAGTCTGCCCCTTTAGCTTATGCGGTTGAAAATGATAACCCTTTATTTCGTGCGGAATATGGAGAACAAGAATTGTTCAAGGTAGTGGCTTTGCCTGCCGAATGGGATGTTGACCGGGGAAAACGAGACTTTCAACTGTTAAAACTACGTATAGAGACTCAAGGTGAACAGTCGCCTAAAGCGGTAAAAGAACTGGTGCTTGATTTTGGAAATTGTACTTCGTTGAAAGATATCGAACGGATCCATATTTATAATACCGGGTCGAAACCTCGTTCGAATGTACGGATTGAATTGGTAAAAGGCGGATTGGTCCCGAAATCCGGAAAGATGAAGATACGTCTTTCGGAAAACGAATCCACGCGGTTGAAACATGGTACCAACTATCTATTAGTTACGGTCGATGTCAATGCTGAGGCTGTATTGGGTAATTGCTTGGGAGTAAACGTTCAGTCTGTAAAAATAGGCCGTCGTTCTATTACTCCCATATTATCCGATGATTGTCTCCCAGTAATGATTACATCTGATAGCCGGAATAATAAGAAATATCTGAAAGTACTCCAATGGAATATCTGGCACGGAGGTAAACATTTGGGCAAAGATGGGCGCGAACGTATTATCGATCTGATTAAGCAGTCCGGTGCTGATGTTGTTACTATGCAAGAAGGATACGGTTCGCAAGAAATGATAGCAAAAGCTATCGGATTTAATTTGCAGACTCCTTCTCCAGGGGATAATTTGTGTTTGTTTAGCCGTTATCCTATACAGAAAATTAAGACGAAGAATACTTTTTATTCAAATCCTGCTATAATCACGCTCCCTTCCGGGAAAAAGGTGTATGTGAATGCTTGCTGGTTGCGTTATGCCTACCGGCCGGAATATACTTGTTATTATGCTAATTATGGAATGGATACTCATAGGTGGGCTGCGGAGGATAGTATATTGGCTTTGGTCGATATGAAACGTCTGTTGGAGAATGACTTGATTCCTTATGTGGATTCTTCTATGCCGGTCATTATCGGTGGGGACTTTAATTCGTGCAGCCATTTGGATTGGACGCATAAGGCGGCTCCTATTCATTTCGGATATATAGCTGAGGAACTGCCCGTGTCACGTTATATGCTTGATAAAGGTTTTAGGGATACTTTCAGAGAGATAAACCCGGATGAATTGGAGCGGGGAGAAGGAACGTATGCGGTCATTTTCGGACAGTCGCAGACTTCTCGTGTTGATTTTATTTATAGTAAAGGTAATGGAATAAAAACTGTTGCTTCGAAGATTGTACGTACAATGCCTGAGATAGATGACGTATGGCCTGGAGACCATGCTGCTGTATTAACAGTGTTCGAACTTGAATAGAAAGGAGGAAATTGTGAAAATATATAATATCATAAGATTAGTTGGATTCATTGGAGTTTGGTTGTTTCTATTGCAATCTTGTAAAGATGAGGAACAATTAAATTCAAAATTTGAAATTGAGGGAACTGCTTTGCAACAGAGCTTGGATGGGAATGCTTCTACCGTTGTCGTTCAGGTAAAGACTACGCTTCCTATGTCGGATTGGCAGGTGGAAAGTGATGCGGACTGGCTTAAAGTTTATAAAGAGGCTGATCCGGAAAAAGGACAGGTTATAGTGATGAAGGCAGAGTCTAATAATACTCGTGATAATAGAACTGCTACGATATCCGTAACATCTGCTATTCATGATTATACGATTACGGTGTTACAGTTTTCTACCTTCGAGGTGCCTGAAGATATCCAGGTAAAGGTTATTGGAGGCAAAGATTCGGAACATCAAAATGGTCGTGGAATTGAATGTTCTTTTGACGGAAAGTTTACTCCTGAAGCTGATGGCTATCATTCTTTATTTGGAAAATCAGCAAATTTTCCAGTGTCGCTCGAATATTATTTTGAACCGGATACAGAGATTGATTATGTGATTTATCATACCCGTGCCGGCAATGGTAATTTTGGTCGGGTGGAAGTTTATACGGCCACTGATATCGGACATACTGATTGGGTGAAATATGGGGCATACGATTTTCGTGGACAAGATATGGCGTCACGGGTTTTGTTTGACGAGACAAAGCGTGTTAGCGGCATTAAATTTATGGTATATTCAGGATATAATAACTTTGTGAGTTGTGATGAAATGGAGTTTTTCCGATATAATAAAGAAAGCTCGGTGAATGACCAATTACTTAAAGTCTTCACAGATCTTTCATGTACTGCCTTGAACGAAGGTGTCACAGAAGATGTTATCAATGAATTGCCGGGATACTTTGCCCGTTTGGCTTTAGCTCTGTATAATGATACATACGATACACATGAGAAAGAGTTCCGAATCAGAAAGTATGCCCCGTACAGTGATGTTGTCGAATGGGCAGACAAATTGATGACTAAAAAATATGGCAATCTTGATAATCCTACCGGTATATCGGTGGAGAAAGATGAAGAAATCATCGTATTGGTCGGAGATACATACGGACAGCAACTCTCTTTGCAAGTGATAGGAGAGACTTATACGAATGATGAAGAAGATAGAGGTTGGATAGTCAACTCAAGTGGTTCTATTTATTTTCTATCTCCGGGTATAAACAAATTGACGATGAAAGAATCCGGGCAATTATTTGTGATGTATACAGCTATGCTCAATGATGACAGGGCTAAACCTGTAAACATTCATATTCCTTCAGGTAGTGGAAAAGTGACCGGCTTTTTTGATTTGAAAGATCATAAGACGGATCAGAAATATGCACAGTTGTTGGCTGCGGCAAACCATAAGTATTTTTGTGTTCGTGGTAATAAGATCATGTTTTATTTCCATACTGAAAAATTACGGAGTTTTGTTCCCGATAGAATACTTTCCGCCATTAACTTGTGGGATGATATTGTTGGCTGGGAACAGGAATTAATGGGGATTGAAGATGTATGGCCTTCACAAATGAATAATCATATTTTTGCTATTTCACCGGAATATGGGTATATGTGGGCGTCGGATTATCGTGTGGCTTTTGTTTATACTTATCTTGATAATATCTTATTGAGGGATAATGTAATGGCAGATAAAGATAATGCCTGGGGACCTGCACATGAGATCGGACACATTCATCAGAAAGCGATAAACTGGCCTGGTTGTACTGAATCTTCCAATAATTTATTTTCTAATTATGTGCTTTATAAATTAGGCAAATATTGTTCTCGTGGTAGTGAACTTTTTCATTTGGCTGATGCGCGTTTTGTAGAAGGACAGGCTTGGTTCGACATGGGAAACCCACATCACATGAATGAAGATACCGAAATCCATATGCGTATGTATTGGCAACTGTGGAATTATTATCATCGGTGTGGTTATAATGAAAAATTTTGGCAAACGCTTTTCCAATTATTACGGGCAGATCGTATTGATGAGAATAACCCGGGAGCTGCTCAATTGAAGTTAGCGGTAAAGGCTTCACAGGCTGCTCATGAGGATTTGAGTGACTTTTTTGAATTGTGGGGATTCTTTATACCGGGAAAGGGTGTCATCGAACAATATGGAACTTATGATTATCTTGTAACAGAGGAAATGATTCGGAAAGCAAAGGCGGAGATGTCTATCTATCCCAAACCGAAACACGCGTTTCAATATATTGAAGACCGTAAAGCCGGAGATATTGGTTTGGATAGTGAGCCTTCGGATGTCGGGTATTATACACAGTTTAAAGGTAGTGTAAAACCGGTCAGCAGTGAAGTATATTGCACGGTTAACGGTCGTAGATATTCAGTGAAGAATGGAGAGAATGCTGTGGCTTTCGAGTTACGTCGTGGGGCAGCGGACGGTGACCTGCTTTATTTTTTTAATATGTATGGGTATGATATACCTGGTGGAATTGATCTGGCTGATGCTAAGCTTTATGCAGTCCAGGCCGATGGGAGGCGTGTAGAAATACCTGTTCGTTAATATACTCGTCAGATATTAATGTTTTAGAAAAACCTTCATTTTCGGATATTTACAAAATAAATCCGTCGATGAAGGTTTCTCTATTTTTCGGATATCTGCCCGAACTGTATGCGTAGCTTGCGGATAGATTTGGCAAGGGAGTTCATAGATGATTGCGGATTGATATCCAACACTTCGCTAATCTCTTTATGAGTTAATCCCTTTATGTAAAATAAATAAAGAATTTGTTTCTGTTGATTGGGCAAAGAATTGATTGTCTGCAATAAGGTTTGATATTTTTGCAGTTCCTCATCATTTTTAGAAAAGAATGTCTTGAATACTTCATCATCATCAGGAATTAAGAATTCCATATCATCGATGCTGACTATATCTTTTTGGGCTGCGTAATAATCGTAGATTATATTACGCATAGCACGGAGTAGGTATATCTTTATATTAGAAATGTTATCGATATTTTCACGTTTACAAAGTTTAGTGAATATTTCTTGGATAAAGTCCTGAACCAACTCAGAATCGTTGGTTAGTTTTAATCCATAGTTATACAACAAATTATAGTACTTCTTATAAGAAAGTTCTAGTATGTATAGTAGTTTATCTTTTTTTCCATGAAAAACCTTTGCTGCAAGGTCTTTTTCCTCAAATTCCATATTTAAAGCTCTGGTGATAATTATATTTGTCGGCTATATTATGAAAAAAAAAGGAATAAAACCTCAAAAATAGAAAAAAAGTTTAGACTATCTGCCAATTGTTTTCTAATTCAGGTTTTTAACACATCTTCTGATAGATACGGATGTGATTACTTAACCGGAATATAGCCGCTCTTTTTTATAATCTCCTGTCCTTCGGGTGAAAGAATAAACTGAATCAAGGGGGTGACTGCCTCTTTGTTTTTTACATTGTAATAGTAATAAAGAGGGCGCACGATCGGATATGTTTTGTTGGTGGCATTTTCTACCGAAGGCGTAGCATAATGGCTTCCGTCATAGGATACGGAGAGAGTCTTGATACGCGGAGATACATAGGCCAGACCGACATATCCGATGGCTCCTTTTGTCTGGCTGACAGACTGGATAATGGCACCGGTGGCAGGCATGGAAAGGCTGCTCGACATATAATTTTTGTTTTTCAATACGCTTTCCTTGAAAAATTCGTAAGTTCCGGAAGATGTTTCACGGGAGTACACTACTATTTTGCGGTCGTCTCCGCCCACTTGTTTCCAGTTGGTGATCTTTCCACGGAAAATGTCTTCCAATTGCTGGCGGGTAAGTTGTTTCACAGGATTGGAAGGATGTACCACTACGGCAAGAGCATCATAGGCTACAATGATTTCGTCTACATCCTGTCCGGCTTCCTTGATTTTCATCTTTTCGCTGAACTTGATCGGACGGGAGGCCATGGCGATGTCCGTTGTGTTATCCATTAAAGCGGAGATACCTACACCGGTTCCTCCGCCGGTCACTGTGACACGGGCGTCAGGGTGCTGATTCATATACCGTTCTGCTGTCTGCTGGGCGACAGGCAATACAGTGTCGCTGCCTTTAATGCGTTGTGCATTGACACTAAGAGAGAGTAGGGAAAAGGCGATTAATAAGTTTCTTCTCACTTTCATAAATTATTCTTTTTATTGCTGGTGCAAATAAAACAATTGGATATTACATTCTTGTTTCATGTAGGGTGGAAATAGATGTTGTAATACAAATGTAATATGATTGAAACATTTCCTTCAAACGTTAGTCACATCCCCTTAATAAGGAGATGCTTTCTTTGCATCAGAATTCAAATAGGTATGAAAAAGTTTTTTGAAAAGATTATAGAAGGTGTCCTGACTTGTAGCGGTTTCGTAACGAGTATTACAATTCTGCTTATCGTTCTTTTCCTGTTTACTGAAGCTTTCGGGCTATTCAAAAGTAAAGTGATTGAAGAAGGATATGTGTTGGCGCTGAATAAGAGTAATAAGGTAAGCGTGCTGACTCCGGCGCAGATAAAGAATGTTTTCGATGAGGAGATAACGAACTGGAAAGAACTCGGCGGGAAAGACCTGCCTATCCGGGTTTTCCGTCTGGAGGATATAACACAGTATTATACCGAAGAAGAACTCGGCCCCGCTTATGAATATGCAGGTGAGAAGATAACGGAACTAGTGGAAAAGATGCCGGGTATTGTGGCATTTGTTCCGCAGAAGTTTATCGTTCATCCTGACGCGGTGCATCTTATAGAGGATAACACGATCTCGGTAAAGGATGTTTTTGCAGGTGCCGAATGGTTTCCGACGGCAACTCCGGCAGCACAGTTCGGATTTCTGCCTTTGATTGCCGGTACGTTGTGGGTAAGCTTGTTTGCTATTCTTTTTGCATTACCGTTCGGACTTTCGGTTTCTATTTATATGTCCGAAGTGGCAAATCCGAAGGTACGGAGCTGGCTGAAACCTATTATTGAATTATTGAGTGGTATTCCTTCCGTTGTATACGGCTTTTTCGGATTGATCGTTATTGTTCCGTTGATTCAGAAACTGTTTGATCTTCCGGTGGGCGAGAGTGGATTGGCAGGAAGTATCGTGCTGGCTATTATGGCATTGCCTACCATAATTACGGTGACGGAGGATGCGATGAGAAACTGTCCGCGTGCTATGCGGGAGGCGAGTCTGGCATTAGGAGCTTCGCAATGGCAGACTATATATAAGGTAGTGATTCCTTATTCTATTTCGGGGATTACTTCCGGAGTAGTGCTTGGCATCGGACGGGCTATCGGTGAAACAATGGCGGTGTTAATGGTGACGGGTAATGCCGCCGTAATTCCGACTACTATTCTCGAACCGTTGCGTACCATTCCGGCTACCATTGCGGCGGAATTGGGAGAAGCTCCTGCCGGTGGTCCGCATTATCAGGCCTTGTTTATGTTGGGCGTCGTGCTGTTCTTCATCACACTAATTATTAACTTTAGCGTGGAATACATTTCTTCTAAAGGATTAAAACGTAGTAAATAAAATGGAAATTTGTAGTAATAATAAGGCTAAACATCGTTCGCAGAAGCTGGCTTTCGGAATTTTCCGCTTGTTGAGTCTTTGTATTGTGCTGATACTCTTTGCAATTCTCGGGTTTATTATATATAAAGGCAGTGGTGCTATCAGTTGGGAGTTTATCACTTCAGCACCTACGGACGGTATGAGGGGTGGAGGTATCTGGCCGGCTATCGTAGGTACTTTTTATCTAATGGTGGGTAGTGCGTTGTTTGCTTTCCCGGTAGGTGTGATGAGTGGCATCTACATGAATGAGTATGCGCCGAAAGGAAAATTGGTACGCTTTATCCGGGTAATGACGAATAACCTGAGTGGTATTCCCTCTATTGTGTTCGGTTTGTTTGGTATGGCATTGTTTGTCAATTATATGGGCTTTGGTGACAGTATCCTAGCGGGTTCTTTGACGTTAGGCTTACTTTGTGTACCTTTGGTGATACGTACTACGGAAGAAGCGTTGAAGGCTATTCCGGATAGTATGCGTGAAGGTAGTCGGGCATTGGGAGCAACAAAGTTGCAAACGATCTGGCATGTAATTCTGCCTATGGGAATGCCGAACATTATCACCGGGCTGATTCTGGCTTTAGGGCGTGTTTCGGGTGAAACGGCTCCTATTCTGTTTACTTGCGCCGCTTACTTCCTGCCGCAGTTGCCGACCGGTATTCTTGACCAGTGTATGGCGTTGCCTTATCACTTGTATGTGATTTCGACCAGTGGAACGGATATGGAGGCGCAGTTGCCGTTAGCTTATGGCACTGCATTGGTCCTGATTGTGATTATCCTACTGGTGAATCTGCTGGCTAATGCTTTGAGGAAATATTTTGAAAAAAGAGTAAAGACGAATTAAATAATATATGGATACAGTAAAAATAGATGCGCGTGATGTGAATTTCTGGTATGGTGATTTCCATGCTTTGAAAGGAATCAGTATGCAGATTGAGGAAAAATCGGTTGTTGCGTTTATCGGGCCTTCCGGTTGTGGAAAGTCTACCTTTCTCCGGCTTTTCAACCGGATGAATGATTTGATTCCCGCTACCCGCTTGGAGGGGGAGATTCGTATTGACGGACAGAATATATATGCGAAAGGAGTGGAAGTGGACGAACTTCGTAAGAATGTGGGAATGGTGTTCCAGCGTCCTAATCCTTTTCCGAAAAGTATCTTCGAGAATGTGGCTTATGGACTTCGTGTGAATGGAGTGAAGGATAATGCATTCATTCGTCAACGGGTGGAAGAAACGCTGAAAGGGGCTGCGCTTTGGGATGAAGTGAAAGATAAACTGAAAGAATCGGCCTATGCTTTGTCCGGCGGGCAGCAGCAGCGTCTTTGTATCGCTCGTGCAATGGCGGTATCTCCTTCAGTGTTGTTGATGGATGAGCCTGCTTCTGCACTCGACCCTATTTCTACGGCTAAAGTGGAAGAATTGATTCACGAATTAAAGAAGGACTATACGATTGTGATTGTAACGCATAATATGCAGCAGGCAGCTCGTGTAAGTGATAAGACCGCGTTCTTTTATATGGGTGAAATGGTGGAATTTGACAATACGAAGAAGATTTTCACGAATCCGGAGAAAGAGGCTACGCAGAATTATATTACAGGACGTTTCGGATAGTTTGTACCGGAATGGCGGGGATAAATAGGAATATTAACACTTATATATAATAGACTATGGTAAAGTTTATAGAATCGGAACTCATTCTATTGAAGAAGGAAATTGACGAGATGTGGACGTTGGTGTATAATCAGCTTGACCGTGCCGGGGAGGCTGTTTTGACACTCGACAAGGAGTTGGCGCAACAGGTAATGGTCCGTGAACGCCGGGTGAATGCCTTCGAACTAAAAATAGACAGTGATGTGGAAGATATTATCGCACTATACAATCCGGTAGCAATCGACCTTCGTTTTGTATTGGCTATGCTGAAGATTAATACGAATCTGGAACGCTTGGGAGACTTTGCGGAAGGGATTGCCCGTTTCGTGATACGTTGCAAAGAACCGGTGCTTGACGCTGAGTTAATGACGCGTCTGCGTTTGGGTGAGATGCATGCTGAGGTACTTTCAATGTTGGAACTGGCAAAACGTGCCTTGCATGAGGAGAGTATTGAAATGGCAACTACCGTATTCGGCAAAGATAATCTGCTGGACGAAATCAACGCGCAGGCAACGGGAATCCTTGCCGATTATATCATTGAACATCCTGAAACAGTACATACGTGTGTGGATTTGGTGAGCGTTTTCCGTAAATTGGAACGTTCCGGCGACCACATTAATAATATCGCCGAAGAGATTGTTTTCTTCATTGACGCCAAGGTATTAAAGCATAGCGGAAAGATAGACGAGAACTATCCGAATAGATAATTTTTTGCAGGTTTTTAAACAGAAATTAGGGCTCCTTAAAATTTTATCCTATATTTGTCTCCTATAACGGGTAAGTTACAGGCGTTTTTGCGTCAAATGATAATAAATCCAAAGAATTTTCAAAAAGATGTTATATGACATGTTTTATAATTTGGAGAGTATCAGTAAAAGCGACTATATTTGCACCGTTATCCTGAAAACAATCTTTTTACCTTAAAAAAAAACTAATACCTATTGAAAACTGAAAAATGGAGCTTTGTGAAAAGCCCCATTTTTTTTTGCTCTTATTTTCTTTCCTGCCGGCTTATTTGTATCTTTGAACCCTATATAAAAAGAGTATTTCAAATCGTAAAATCGTAAATTATGTTTTCCGGAATTGTAGAAGAATATGCTACCTTGGTAGCACTGGTGAAAGACCAGGAGAATATACACTTTACATTTAAGTGTTCGTTTGTGAATGAGTTGAAAATCGACCAGAGTATTTCTCACAACGGTGTCTGCCTGACAGTAGTAAGTCTGACGGATGACACGTATACGGTGACTGCCATGAAAGAAACATTGGAACGTTCCAATCTCGGTCTGTTGAAGGTAGGAGATAAGGTGAATGTAGAGCGTAGCATGATGATGAACGGCCGTTTGGATGGGCATATTGTTCAGGGACATGTAGACCAGACTGCAACCTGCATTGATATCAAGGATGCAGAAGGAAGTTGGTACTTTACATTCCGGTATGCGTTTGATAAAGAAATGGCAAAGCGCGGATATATTACTGTTGATAAGGGTTCGGTGACCGTGAACGGTGTTAGTCTGACGGTATGTAATCCGACAGATGATACTTTTCAGGTGGCTATCATTCCTTATACTTATGAATATACCAATTTCCATACGTTTACAATCGGCAGTGTGGTGAATATCGAGTTTGATATAATCGGCAAGTATATCAGCCGGATGATTCAATACAAATAATATGGAATATACAGACTTTCTGCAATTGGTACTTTCCCGGCAGAGTGACCGGGCGTATGATAAAGAACGTCCGGTAGAAGCGGAGAAGTTGGAGAGGATTTTAGAGGCGGGTCGTTTGGCTCCTTCTGCCTGTAATGCACAGCCTTGGAAGTTCGTGGTGATAACTGACCGTGAATTGGCTTTAAAAGTGGGTAAGGCTGCTGCAGGACTTGGGATGAATAAATTTGCTAAGGATGCTCCAGTGCATATCCTGATTGTAGAAGAGTCCGCCAATATCACTTCTCTACTTGGAGGAAAAGTGAAGGATAAGCATTTCCCGCTGATTGATATTGGAATTGCTGCTGCTCATATCACACTGGCTGCTGAAAGTGAAGGACTGGGATCGTGTATTTTGGGCTGGTTTGATGAAAAGGAGATAAAGCGCTTGACCGGCATCCCTGCTTCCAAACGTCTGTTACTGGATGTTGCGATCGGATATCCGGTAAAGGAGAAGCGGAAGAAGATGAGAAAGCCGCAGGAAAAAGTGGTTTCTTATAATCGTTACTGATTCTAAAAGAATAAATATTTCCAACTTGTAGAATAGCTATATAACAGAAGGCGTCGTTGGTTTTAAAGGAACGACTTCTTTCTTTAAAACCAAAAATGAATGTATTAGGTCGCTGATAGATAGTTTAATATAAAAGCCCCATATTTGGGGCTTTTATATTAATATACTTATTTCTTTTTTGACAACTCTTTCAGTAGATGATCTACTGCTGCTTTCAGTTGAGCATCTTCTCCTTTCAGGCTGGCTCCCGGTTCGTTGTAGACCAGAATGTCTGGTTGTAAAGTTTGATTTTCGAGATATTTTCCTTGCATATCCATACATCCTACCTGTGGGATACCGAATACGATAGATGGGTCAATCTGTCGTTCCCACCATACAGCAGTCATGGTTCCTGCAACGGGAGTACCAATCAATTTTCCGATGCCTAATGTCTTATATACGTATGGAGTACCGTGAGCATTACTGTAATTGTCTTCACAAGCTAACATACATGAAGGCTTCAGCCATTTGTTGAATGGGTCGCTTCCGATATATTGTCCACGTGGAACGAAACGCTGGTATTCTTTTCCGCTCAGAAGGGTAACGACGTCATCGTGCAGCCAACCGCCGCCATTATGACGGGTATCTACTATGACAGCTTCTTTGTTGCGGTAACGTCCCAGTAACTCGGAGTACATTTTACGGAAGCTCGGACTATCCATTCCTTTTATATGTACGTAGGCAATGCGACCGCCAGATAACTCCTCTACTTTCTGTGCGCAACGTTTCACCCAACGTTTGTAGAGCAATTCACTTTGTGCCCCATAGCTGATAGCTTTCACAGTTTCTTCAAAACGCTTTTTGGTGGCCGGGTCATATACGGTAAGTATTACTTTGCGTCCTACCTTGCCTTCAAACAATGGGAAGTAATCAGCATTGGCTTCAATCGTTTTTCCGTCTACTTTTTCGATGATACATCCTGCTTTCACATCAGTTTTCTTTTGAGTGAAAGGACTCTGATCCAGAATTTCTTTGATTTTCAGTCCTGTACCACTATATGATTCATCATAGAAGACGCCCAATGTAGCGGTAGATAATGCACTGCCTCCACCTGCATAACGGGCTCCCGTATGTGAGGCATTCAGTTCTCCGAGCAGTTCGCTCAGCATTTCAGCAAAGTCATAATTATTATTGATATGTGGCAGGAAGCGTTGGTAAGCTTCTTTATATCTTTTCCAGTCGGTTCCTTGAAGGTCTGCGACATAGAATTTATCATTTACCTGTTGGTAGACATGGTCGAAGATATATGCGCGTTCGCCATAAGGACGATAATCGAAGAAGGCTTCAAATTCAATCGGAGTGACTTTGCTGCCGGCGATTTCGATTTTCTTTAGTTGGCTTCTTGTGCACATAAAGATGTTCTTACCTTCTTTATCGGGGATCAATGCACCTCCACCGACTCCTTTGAGCAATATTTTGGTGGTATTTTCTTTTAATTTATGTTCCCACAAATCATAGTCACCTTCGAAAGCTGCCAGATAATAGAGTACATCGCCTTTCGGAGTCAGTACTGCGTCACTAAGACGGGAAGAATTGACTGTCAGGCGGACAATGCGATCGAAACGATTTTCGAGGTCGAAGGTCAGCGGCTTGACTTCTTCTTTTTTCTTGTCTTCTTCTTTCTTGGTATCTTTTGTTTTAGCGTCTTTCTTATCTTTCTTCTTTTCAGCTTTCTCTTTCTCCTCTTTTTCCTTCTTGGCCTTTTCTTCTTTCTCTGTTTTTTCAGCCTCTTCAAGTAGGGCGAGGTCCTCTTTGCTCATGGTGAAACGGTTGTATGCATCTACATCGAAGAACATGATATAGGTATCGCTTTCGCTTCCCCAGCTACCGTGACTACGGTATCCGGAACGGTCACTGTTCCATATCATGGCTTTTCCACCCAATACCCATTTGGCATTGGTGTCGCTGTATCCGCTTTCGGTAAGGTTCACCATTTCTCCTTTTCCGTCAGCTTTCAACAGTACCACATCTTTATTATTCCAGCCGCCTATACCAATAAAATCAGAGAGAATCCATTTACTGTCGGGACTCCATTGGAACCATTGGTCACCGTCTGCATAAGAATACTGGTATTTGGCATCCATAACAGTACGTACAGCTTTGCTTTTCAGATTGATAACACGAATAGCCGTACGGTTTTCAAGGAAAGCAATCTCCTTTCCGTCAGGGCTATACTGTGGTTGGAAAGAAGCGACGTTAGATTTAGTCAAGCGTTCTTCTTTCAATTCGGTGGCATAAGTGAACTGCTTTTCTTCTTTACGTACGATCGTTGATGTGTAAAGTTGCCAAAGTCCGTTACGTTCCGATGAGTAAACTAAAGTACGTCCGTCGGGGGCAAAACTGATGTCACGTTCCTGGTCGGGAGTATTCGTAATTTGCTTCGTTGTTTTGTAGTCGATAGAAGTGACGTATACATCACCGCGCATGATAAATGCCACTTCCTTACCCTTAGGAGAAACGGCAATGTCAGTTGCGCCGTACGATCTGATCTGGCGGATGATGTCTTTGTCTATCTTATCCGACAGGATAGTGATATTTACTTTTTGTGGCTGTCCGCCCGGAACAAGCGTGTAAATCTCGCCATTATAGCCGTAGCATAATTTACCTTCGCTTGCCATACTCAGAAAGCGTACCGGATGTTTGGTGTGGAAAGTGATTTGCTTGGAAGTATTTGTTCCAGGGGTACGTTGGAAGATGTTGAACGAACCTTTTTCTTCACTCAAATAATAGAATGACTTACCGTCGGGAGCCCATACCGGTTCACGGTCTTCACCTCCGAAAGTGGTTTGCTTCTGGTATACGGGCGTCTTTCCGGGAGTATAGCTCCAGATGTCACGGGCGATAGGGGATACCTGATGTTTACGCCAGTAGTCTTCATATCCTTTTTTATCCTGATAAAGCATAACTCCTTCCTTATTAATAGAGATACACTCCATAGGCATGGATGAAAACATGGTGGGACGTCCTCCTGTAACGGCCACTTCGTATATCTGCTGGAATTGTCCCGAGGGAAATCCGGCATCCTCGGCAGAAGGGGCGATATTAGCTGTGAACAGGATATGCTTGTCGTCTTTATAAGCGACAGGCTTTTCGCTGCCGGAATGAGTGGTCAATCGTTGGGGGACTCCTCCCTCTTTGGCGACAACGAAAACATCAAGACTCCCCATGCGGTCGGATGCAAAAGCTATCTGCTTTCCGTCGGGACTCCATACCGGAGTGGTGTCAAAAGCCGGATTCGTGGTGATTTGGGTGGCACGTCCGCCGGTTGACGGTACTGTGTAAATGTCTCCCTTGTAGGTGAATGCAATGGTTGTTCCGTCCGGAGAAAGAGCGCAATAGCGCATCCATAGTGGAGCTTCTTGTGCCGCAATTGTTCCTGCAAAGCAGAGAGCAAATGCACTTAGTAGTAGTTTCTTCATTTTTCTTTATTATAATTGTGTTAATTCATTTCTAAAGGTCTAAGGAGGCGCTATTTATAAATCTTTGAGTAGTACTTTACTTGCCTTTTTATAGTATTCTTCTCTCGATTCTGTCAGCACCTTCCATTCATCGCTAAATTCTTCGTCTTTATCAATCTTGAAATTCTCGGAACCGTATGTGTCCAAACGATCAAGCAAAATTGCTACATTTAATTGGTTGATATCCATAGAAGGCTGATAACCGATATCTTCACTTTTTTGGTCGGTTACTACCTCATGTATCAGGTCTATTTCCTGTAATTGATAAAGTACTTGGTTCGTCAGCCGGATGGGTATCTGATGTTCTTCCGATATTTCTGCCGCCGTATAAGGAGGATCGTTCTTTTCGAACCGTTTGGCGATGAGTGACATAATCAGGATAGAGATAAAATCCCGGTAACGCCTGCTGATATTACGTGTGTCCTGGTCGAAGCTAAAACTGCGGATGTTCTGTCCCGCGTATGCCAGTTCAGCACCGAACAGGCAGATAGTCCAGGAAATCTGTAACCAGAGCAGGAATAGAGGAAGTGCGGCAAAGCTACCGTAGATAGCATTGTATTTTGATACCCACAACTGGCTGTTGATATATAGGAACTGGAAAGCCTGATAAGCGGAGCCGGCCAGAATACCGGCAATAAGAGCGTGTTTGAATTTTACTTTCGTGTTCGGCATGAAAATATACAGCCCGGTGAACATCATCCATGTGAGAACGAAGGGGATAAGCCGTATCATGAACTTCATGACAGGAGCAAGCAGGACGAAATCATCCATTTGTTTGAGTATGGTACTCATAAACAGGGAAAGTCCTCCGGAAACAACTATCAGAATCGGCATCAACAGGAACATGGAGAAATAATCCGTAATCTTGCGATACATGGAACGTGCTTTCTTTACTTCCCAGATACGGTTGAATGTGATTTCAATATTGCTGACCAGATTGATGACCGTCCATAACAACATCACTAAACCTACTCCGATGAAAACACCTCCTTTGGTTTGTGAGAGATAGGAATTGACAAAAGAGAGAATGGCTTCTGTCGTTTCTATATTTCCTCCGAAGCCGTTGCGGAACTGGTGTTCCATTAGGTTGTCGAACCCGAAGCCACGGGCTACGGCAAATAAAATGGCAAGTATCGGCACAATGGCGAGCAGCGTGCTGTATGTTAGCGCAGAGGCCTTGTTAGCCATTCGGTCTTTGGTGAACCGGTTGATACAAAGATAGATCGTTTTTATAATATTGTAGAGCGAGAACTTAGTTCTGGTCACTTCGTCTTCCGTGATGCGCCAAATGTCATACGTAAGAAACTTCCATATATCAGTGATTTTCTTCTTCATGGCTCAGGGTTTTAAAAAGAAAAAGCAGTCAGCCTATAAGCCGAGTTCTGTACCTTATATAAATAAGGTGTCTGTCATTTATCTGAGTGACGTGTCACCACGGCACTTTAGCGGTCTACCCTCCGACATGGAGCGAGCAACTCTCATAACGCCGGTTTACATGACCTTACAACTCCTAAGACGTACAGCCCGACATGTCACCATGCGGCTGGTGGGCTCTTACTCCACCTTCTCACCCTTACCTCTCCCCGAAAGGAATGGCGGTTATTTTCTTCTACGTTACTCTACCCTCACGGACAGCTTTCTGTTAGGAAGTAGGATGCTCTGTGTTGCCCGGACTTTCCTCCTGCACGAAAACGTGCACGCGACAGACCGGCCAACTGCTTTAGGCTGCAAAAATACGTCATTTATTTTGTTTTAGCCAAAGAATGTGTCACAAATAGAAATAATTTCTACCTTTGCTATCATTAAATCATGGTTCGATGAAGAAAATTATCCTTTTTTTCTGCTGCTTTCTGGCAGTTGCGTCAGTTACCCTGAATGCTCAGGAGATACGTCCTATGCCTGCTGATTCCGCTTATGGAGTAGTGCATATTTCTGTCTGTAATTTACGTGACGAGGGGAAGTTTACCTCCGGTATGAGTACACAAGCATTGTTAGGAATGCCGGTTAAAGTTCTGCAATATACGGGTTGGTACGAGATTCAAACACCGGATGATTATACCGGTTGGGTACATCGAATGGTTATTACCCCCATGTCGAAGGAAAGATATAATGAATGGAACCGTGCCGAAAAGATTGTGGTTACTGCCCATTATGGATTCACTTATGAGAAGCCGGATGAGAAATCGCAAACCGTATCTGACGTAGTGGCAGGAAACCGCTTGAAGTGGGAAGGAAGCAAAGGGCATTTTTATAAAGTCTCTTATCCGGACGGTCGGCAAGCATATATTTCCAAATCGATCTCACAGCCGGAGACAAAATGGAGAGCTTCTCTGAAACAGGATGTGGAGAGTATTATCGAAACTGCATATACTATGATAGGCATTCCCTATCTGTGGGCCGGTACTTCTTCCAAAGGAGTAGATTGCAGCGGTCTGGTTCGTACGGTGCTGTTCATGCATGATATTATTATTCCCAGGGATGCATCGCAACAAGCTTATGTAGGAGAACGCATCGAGATTACTTCCGATTTTGCTAATGTGCAACGGGGAGATTTGGTGTTTTTCGGTCGGAAAGCGTTTTCCGGACGGAAAGAAGGTATCTCTCATGTCGGTATCTATTTAGGAAATAAACAGTTTATCCATGCTCTTGGCGATGTGCATATCAGTAGCTTTGAACCGGCAGATAAGAACTATGATGAATTTAATACGGGGCGTTTGCTTTTTGCAGTCCGCTTTCTGCCATATATAAATAAGGAGAAAGGGATGAATACTACGGAACATAATCCTCACTACCTTCCACAATAACCCCTTTATTTTATTGTCTTATCACACTTATAACTTTGAAAACATGCAAAACAGAAGAGATTTCTTGAAAACGGCGGCTTTTGCAGCTTTAGGTTCCGGGCTAGTGGTTCGCCAGGCATTGGCCGGGGAATTATCACCTTCTACCTTATATATAAATAAACTCGGCTTGGGCGGGAAGATGAAAATGAAGTTTTTCCCTTATGAGTTGAAATTAAGACATGTATTTACTGTGGCCACCTATTCGCGTACTACAACTCCCGACGTACAGGTGGAAATAGAATATGAAGGGATCACCGGATACGGGGAGGCTTCTATGCCCCCTTATTTAGGTGAAACAGTGGAGTCTGTCATGAATTTCCTCAGGAAGGTGAACTTGGAGCAGTTTTCTGATCCTTTTCAGTTAGAAGACATTTTGTCATACGTTGACAGTCTCTCGCCGAAAGATACTGCAGCTAAAGCAGCAGTGGATATTGCTCTTCACGATTTAGTGGGAAAATTGCTGGGCGCTCCGTGGTATCAGATATGGGGATTGAATAAGGAAAAGACGCCTTCTACCACTTTTACTATTGGCATTGATACTCCGGATGTGGTGCGTGCGAAAACAAAAGAATGTGCCGGGCGGTTTAATATATTAAAGGTGAAACTGGGACGGGACAATGATAAAGAGATGATTGAGACCATTCGCTCGGTGACAGACCTTCCGATAGCGATAGACGCTAATCAAGGTTGGAAAGACCGTCAGTACGCGCTCGATATGATTCATTGGCTGAAAGAAAAAGGGATTGTGATGATAGAGCAGCCTATGCCGAAAGAGCAGTTGGATGACATTGCGTGGATAACCCAGCAGAGTCCGTTGCCGATATTTGCCGATGAGTCTTTGCAGCGTTTGGGAGATGTGGCAGCATTGAAAGGTGCTTTTACGGGAATTAATATCAAGTTGATGAAATGTACCGGTATGCGTGAGGCATGGAAAATGGTGACATTGGCGCACGCGCTCGATATGCGTGTAATGGTAGGGTGTATGACAGAGACTTCCTGTGCTATATCTGCCGCTTCGCAATTCTCGCCACTCGTTGATTTTGCCGACCTGGATGGCAACCTGCTTATCTCCAACGACCGCTTTAAAGGAGTGGAAGTAGTGCGAGGAAAAATCACCCTGAATGATTTGCCCGGGATAGGTGTCATGAAAATCTAGTCTTACTGAATGAATGTCAGAGTGTTAACGCCACCTGACATACAACGAATGTAAATTTGTCAGGTGTTGTCGTTAACCGCTGTTAAGCCCTAAATATTCTCTGTTAAAAGAGGACAAAAAAGTGTGACAAGTAGAATAAGTGAACGATATTTGTTATTATTTTAACGTCGTAAAAGTTAAAACAATGTCGAATATTAACATTTTAAAGAATTATAAATCATGAAACAGACAACAAAGAACATTCTGGGAGTAGGAGCTATCGTTCTTCTTAGCTCAGGAGTTGCAGGATTGACAACTTACAAATTGTTGCAATCTAACGAGGCTGCTACAGAGACATCTTTTAATGAGATGTTCAAGCAGAATCCCAATGTCAAATTGGCTGCTTTTGACGCGGTAAACGCTCAACCTGTCGATTTGACTCAAGCTGCGGAAAATTCGCTTCATGCTGTCGTACATATAAGGTCTACTCAGGAAGCTAAAACAAGAACGGTTCAGCAAGCGCCGGATATTTTTGATTTCTTCTTTGGAGACGGACGCGGGCAGCAACGTCAGGTGCAAACTCAGCCCCGTGTAGGATTCGGTTCGGGGGTGATTATTTCTAAAGACGGATATATCGTAACGAACAATCACGTGATTGATGGTGCGGATGAAATCAGTGTGAAACTGAATGATAACCGTGAGTTCAAAGGACGTGTGATTGGGACCGATCCCAGCACTGACCTTGCACTGGTGAAAATCGAAGGCGATGATTTTCCGACTATTCCGGTAGGAGATTCTGAAGCTTTGAAAGTAGGAGAGTGGGTATTGGCGGTAGGTAACCCGTTCAATCTGAATTCTACTGTAACTGCCGGTATCGTAAGTGCAAAAGCCCGTTCGTTGGGAGTATATAATAATGGTATAGAATCATTCATCCAGACGGATGCTGCGATCAACCAAGGTAATAGTGGGGGCGCACTGGTGAATGCGAAAGGCGAATTGGTAGGTATCAACTCCGTACTTTCTTCTCCCACAGGTGCATACGCAGGATATGGTTTTGCCATTCCGACCAGTATTATGACAAAGGTCATCGCCGACTTGAAACAATATGGAACAGTACAACGTGCATTGCTCGGTATCCGTGGTGGTTCTATTGGTAGTAGTCTAATGGACGACCGTCAGCCGATTGACAACTCCGGTAAGACATTGGCAGATAAAGCGAAGGAACTGGGTGTAGTAGAAGGTGTATGGGTTTCCGAAATCGTAGAAAACGGTTCTGCGTCAGGAGCTGACATCAAGGTAGACGACGTAATCATCGGTTTGGATAATAAGAAGGTGTCCAACATGGCTGACTTGCAGGAAGCTATCGCTAAACATCGTCCGGGTGACAAAGTGAAAGTGAAACTGATCCGTGACAAGAAAGAAAAGACCGTTGAAGTAACGTTGAAGAACGAACAGGGTACTACCAAGATTGTGAAGGATGCAGGTATGGAAATCCTGGGAGCTGCTTTCAAAGAATTGCCGGATGATTTGAAAAAACAATTGAATCTGGGCTATGGGTTGCAAGTAACGGGAGTTTCCTCCGGTAAGATGTCGGATGCAGGAGTTCGCAAAGGATTTATCATTCTGAAAGCTAACGACCAGCCGATGCGTAAAGTCAGCGATCTGGAAGAAGTAATGAAGGCTGCAGTTAAGTCTCCGAACCAGGTATTGTTCTTGACCGGTGTCTTCCCGTCAGGCAAACGTGGATACTTCGCCGTCGATTTGACTCAGGAATAAGGTGTAAAATAAGGTAATAAGATTACAGGATAAGCTAATGAAATAGAAAAAGGATGCCGTCAATCAACTTGCCGGCATCTCTTTTTGTTTTATTAGTAGAAAAATATAGTGTAAAAGTTACTTAATTTTGTATGTTAACAAATTATTTGTCGTAACTTTGCACTCCAAATCTGTTTTTAAAGAATGAGACAACTAAAGATTACCAAAAGTATCACTAACAGAGAGAGCGCTTCTCTTGATAAGTATTTGCAGGAAATCGGCCGTGAAGACCTGATTACTGTTGAGGAAGAAGTGGAACTCGCTCAACGCATTCGTAAGGGTGACCGTGTAGCATTGGAAAAATTGACACGTGCCAATCTTCGTTTCGTCGTATCTGTGGCCAAACAGTACCAGAACCAGGGTTTGAGTTTGCCTGACTTGATTAATGAAGGCAATTTAGGACTGATTAAGGCTGCCGAAAAGTTTGATGAAACACGTGGGTTCAAGTTTATCAGCTACGCTGTATGGTGGATTCGCCAGTCTATTCTGCAAGCATTGGCAGAGCAGTCGCGTATTGTTCGCCTCCCGTTGAACCAGGTCGGTTCGCTGAATAAAATCAGTAAAGCCTTCTCCAAGTTCGAACAGGAAAACGAGCGGCGTCCGTCTCCTGAGGAGTTGGCAGATGAACTGGAAATTCCGGTTGATAAAATCTCTGATACGCTGAAGGTGTCCGGCCGTCATATTTCGGTGGATGCGCCTTTTGTGGAAGGAGAGGATAACAGCCTGTTGGATGTGTTGGTGAACGATGATTCGCCAATGGCGGACCGCTCTCTGGTTAATGAGTCTCTTGCGAGGGAAATTGATAGAGCTCTTTCTACGTTAACCGATAGAGAAAAAGAAATCATTCAGATGTTTTTTGGTATCGGACAACAGGAAATGACATTGAAGAAATCGGCGATAAGTTTGGCCTCACACGTGAGCGCGTTCGTCAGATTAAAGAAAAAGCAATTAGAAGACTTAGACAAAGTAATCGTAGTAAATTGCTCAAATCTTACTTGGGATAAGTAAGGAATATCAGTTTCTGAAAGAAAAAAGAATTTGAGTCGCATAAGTCGCACTTTTCATATAGAAGAATGTACTTATGCGACTTTTTATTTAGTTTCCCGTCCGTTATTTCTATGACTAAGAAATACTATTTATTTGAGATAAATGGAGGTAATCTCCTCTTTTTTCTTACCTTTGCCACAATAAAATTTATATGATATGAAATACGTAAAAATACTATTTGCAATTGCACTTGTGTTTACCATGTGCTCGGCTTTTTCTTTGAAAAAAGATCACTCTAAACCTGTTTATGCTTTTGGGATTTCTGCTTCGTTTACAGATACTGTTGTATATTTCACAGAAATTCAGATCTTGGATAGTGTGAGTCTCAGTAAGGAAGGTTTTCTGGCTCATCGTGAATTGTATAGCTATCAGTTGAAAAATTATCTGGAGGACAATCTGTTACAGCAAAATAGTACATGTATGATTTACTTCTCGGAGAACAAAAGTAAATTAGAGAAGGAAGCAACGAAAATCCTCAATAAATATAAAAAGAGTAGGAATATGACAGTAACGCGGATTGAAGCTGATAAGTTCCGTTTTACGAAACCGGAAGAATAATAATTGAATTGTTAATATGGATAAGAGATGTGGTTTGCATCTCTTATTTTTTTATATTTGTCCTTTGTAATAAACTTAAAACTAATGAAAAAGATTAAAATACTTTCCCTTTTTGTATGCTTGATAGCATTATTGGCAGCCTGTGAAGATGAAGATATAACACCCTCTTATGGTGCACGTACAGTATTGGTTTATATTGCAGGTAATAATAGCCTCGGTCAGTCTGACTTTGATTCAAAGGATGTGTCGGAAATGATAGAAGGAATGAAAGGCACGGAGGGGACAACAAACAACCTGTTGGTTTATTTTGCTGGTTATAAGAAGACTGCCAAGCTGATTCGTCTGATAAAAAATGGAAAAGGCGAGGTGAAACAGGAAACTGTAATGAGTTATGATAAACACAATTCGGTTAGTCTTGACGTGATGAAGGATGTTTTTAGAACGGCCTTCTCTAATTATCCGGCTAAGAGTTATGGAATTGTTTTTTGGTCTCATGGCGATGGGTGGCTGCATTATCAGAACCCCTCAACTCGTTGGTGGGGACAGGATACAAGCGATGGAGATTATCGAATGAATATTTCGGATTTGCACGAGGCATTGTCTGTTGCTCCTCATTTTGATTTTATGCTGTTTGATGCTTGTTATATGCAGTCTGTTGAAGTGATTTATCAATTACGTGACCGTACTGATTATTTTATAGGTTCTCCTACGGAAATACCGGGACCGGGTGCTCCGTATGAAGCAGTGGTTCCCGCATTATTCTCACAAGATAAACCGGAAATTAATATTGCAGAGAGCTATTATACAGTTTATGCTGAAAAATATAATAATGGCATAGGGATTTCTAACGAAAACTGGACGGGTGGAGTCTCTGTTTCGGTTGTTAAGAGTAGTGAGCTTCCGGCATTGGCTACTGCCACTAAAGGGGTTTTGCAGACAGCTGCTTCAATGCAGCAAAGAGCTAATATAGATATTACGGGGATTTTGTGCTATGATCCTTTGCGCAGTAAGAACTATCATGATTTAATGGGATTGATGAAAAAAATCCAAGAAAACCAACAAGCATTTGATAACTATGCCCATGCATACCAAAACGCTGTTGTTTGGAAGAATACTACGGATAATAATTATTGTACCTATCCTTCGGGGTATGGGGAAATGGTTTCAATGAACGGTTTTGAAGGACTTTCTACTTATATATTACGGGGGAATGATGTAAAGCAAGATGCATATTATCGTCAGTCGGTAGAATGGTATTCCGCTGCCGGTTGGGCTGATGTATATTGGTAATTAAATTGGCAGCGTATTTTACTATGGATACACAAAATATTACTCCTTTAACACCACAAAAAGACAGACAGGTTAGTGGCTGGCTCTCATTTTTTCTTTTTGTTGTAGGTCTTGGTGCGGCAATAACAGTTGTTACTTCAATTGCAGATTTTTCTTTAGATGCTTATGACATAGGAGTGGGAGACTTTTTTATCTATCTTGTGGCATTAATTGATATTGTTTATGTTTTGGGGATTGGAGGATTGGCTCTTTATACGATATTGGCTTTTTTGAATAAGCGGTTGAATGCGGTCTTTTTGGGTAAAAGTTATCTCATTATTATTTTTCTCTCTAATCTATTACTATTATTAGGTGGAGATTACGGTGATTATGGTTGGGGCAGTCTGCCGCAAATTCTAAAGGCTTTGATTTTTGGGATTGTTTGGCTTGTTTATCTTTGCTTGTCTGAGCAAGTTTCCGATTTATTTCCGAAGGAAGAACGGAAAATTTTGAGTAGAGATAAATATATAGTTGGTTCTTTGATATTTACTCCGGTACTTTTGTTAGGCATTTCAATGTTGGTTTATTGGGGAAGTGTTCCAACTCCTATGAATATTACTTTAGGACATGGTGATTACAGTGATGGTATTATTGCTTTTCATGCACCTGAAGGTGCTATTTGCGAGAAGGATACAGTTGATAATGTATGTCATACTTTTGCTATTGGTGACAGTATTTGGGGTGTTGTCATTGGATTTTATGATACCAACGCTAGTGAAGAATATTTCAAGGAATGTATTGATTCATGGCGTAATACAGAACTGGATGGATATGATTTTTCTATCCTCAATACTCATCAGGAAGTGATTAATCAGAGTAATATAATGCGTATGCAATCTGTAAAGTATGAAACTCGTCCAATATTGATTTGGCAGTTCTCTATGTTGCTCAGCCCGGAAACAGGTAAGGCATGTATTGTTTCCTTGTATTCTACAACTGAGAAAATTGAAAATTTGGTAAATGATCTTATGGCTTCTGTGCGTTTTTAGTAAACCTCTATAAAAGTTGAAAAGTATAACATCGATCTGCCACCTGCAATAAAATCTATTCATACAGGATATGATTGTTTTCTCTCTATGGACAGGGAAAGTGTTTCTACGTTTAGAAACTCCAGTTCCGAGGCTGGAAATTCTAGTTTCTCCGTATGGAAATTAGAGTTTCTAAGCGTGGAAACGGAAGTTTATAACTGTGGAAATGCCAAGGAACTCATAGCTTTTATCAGACTGTTATTCGTGTTTTGTTGCAGGTGGCAGATACATTCTTGTTTTTCAATTCTATTGTAGGTATCTTGTTTATGGCTGTGTTTCGCGGGAAAAGGATTTCTACCAAAGGAGATCTGAACAATAAAACAGCTTTTGTATAAGTTGTATTATATAATAATGTGTAGTCATTCTACATGGGTTCTCCCTGCAGTAAAATTTATGTTCTACAACATCCTTGTCAATCAGCGTGTTACAAAAAAGTTTCAAAAAAGATTAGAAAAATAGTCATATATATTTGGATGTTATGGATAAGTTGTCTACTTTTGCACCCGCTTTGCTAGAGAGACAGAGCCTAATGATTGACATTCTGCTAATGATAAAGGGTTCGGAAAATAAAAACCAAAAAACTTCGAAAAAAGTTTGGATGTTATCTGAAAAAGTCCTTATCTTTGCATCCGCTTTCGTAAAGAAAGCAGTGCGGTGAAAGCCACATTAGTTCTTTGAAATATTGATAAACAATACAAGTAG
>ERZ791624.186-NODE-186-length-45722-cov-1.947314_pt1 | contig 45722 bp, 43 predicted proteins | sample MGYA00510058_ERZ791624 | MGnify/ENA primary metagenome ERZ791624 (study PRJEB30046, sample SAMN00715158) | human gut metagenome | study: EMG produced TPA metagenomics assembly of the A metagenome-wide association study of gut microbiota in type 2...
TCGTTTTCTCCGACCCGCCATACAGCAAAATGCTTATCTTTTCTGTTATTTTACAAGGCGTACACGCAATACATCGTCAATTGCCTGCAGTTTTTTCAGCACATCATCGGTAATCTGGGAATCCACATCGATCAGTGCATATGCATAGTCACCCTTTGCCTTATTTGTCATATCTGACACATTGATATCTGCCTCTCCAAGAACGGTCGTATACTGGCCGATCATACCCTTGACATTCTTGTGCAGAATTGCAACACGTCCGGCTGTGGTACATGCTCCCATGTTGCAGTCCGGATAATTGACAGAATGGGTAATATTACCATTCTCCATGTAGTCACGAATCTCACGGACAGCCATAATTGCGCAGTTGTCTTCAGACTCTGCTGTAGATGCTCCAAGATGTGGAGTGACAATACATCCCTTTGCTCCAACGGTTGTAGTATTCGGGAAATCAGAAACATATTTCTTAATCTTTCCTGCAGCCAGCGCATCAACCATTGCCTCTTCGTCTACCAGCAGATCTCTTGCAAAGTTTAATACAATTGCGGTAGGCTTCATCATTGCGATCGCATTGGCATCAATCATCTTTCTGGTAGAATCCAAAAGAGGTACATGGATCGTAATGTAATCGCACTCTTTGTAAATATCTTCTACATTGCTGATATGCTTTACGCTTCTGGATAAGTTCCATGCAGCATTGACAGAAATATATGGATCATATCCATATACTTCCATACCCATATGGGTTGCGGCATTTGCTACGAGCACACCGATGGCTCCAAGTCCGATGACACCTAATTTCTTTCCGGAAATCTCTGTTCCTGCAAAGTTCTTCTTCTGTTTCTCTGCAGTTTTTGCAATGTTATCATCGTTCTGGTTTGCCAGACACCAGTCAATACCACCGACAATATCGCGGGATGCATATAACATTCCTGCAAAAACAAGTTCTTTTACACCATTGGCATTTGCACCCGGTGTATTAAATACAACGATACCTTTGTCAGCACATTTGTCAAGCGGAATATTGTTGACACCTGCACCGGCACGGGCAACTGCAAGCAGTGAATCCGGAAGATCCAGATCGTGCATTGCCGCACTGCGGACAAGTGCTGCATCAGCGCCTGCCAGATCGTCTACTTTTTTGTAATCATCAGAAAATAAATCCAGACCTACCCCAGCGATAGGATTTAAGCATGTATAATTAAACATTTTATGCATTCTCCTTCTCAAATTTCTTCATGAACGCAACAAGCTTTTCTACGCCCTCTTTTGGCATTGCGTTGTAAATGGATGCACGCATACCGCCAACGGTACGATGTCCTTTCAGGTTTACGAAGCCAGCCTCGGTTGCCTCTTTTACGAATTTCGCATCCATATCCTTGTCTCCGGTTACGAACGGTACATTCATCAGTGAACGGTCTTCTTTTCTGACAGTTCCCTTGAACAGTTTGCTCTCATCCAGGAAATCATAAAGGATCTTTGCTTTTTCAATGTTGCGTCTCTGCATTTCCTCTAAGCCGCCCATCTTTTTCAGCCACTTAAAGACTTTACCGCAGATATAAATGCCGTAGCATGGCGGTGTGTTGTACAGGCTGTCTTTGTCTGCCTGTGTCTTCCACTTGAGCATGGTTGGTGTGCCAGGAAGTACATCATCTGTAATCAGGTCTTCCCGTGCAATTACGATTACAACCCCTGCCGGTCCGATATTCTTCTGTACGCCACCATAGATTACGCCATACTTTGTCACATCTACAGGCTCAGATAAGAAGCAGGAAGATACATCTGCTACCAGTGTCTTTCCCTTTGTGTTTGGAAGCTTCTTGTATTTGGTTCCGTAAATGGTGTTGTTCTCACAGATATAAACGTAATCCAGATCATCCGGAATATCCAGATCGGAACAATCCGGAATATAAGAGAATGTCTGATCTGCAGAGGATGCAAGCTCAATTGCCTCTCCGTACATCTGTGCTTCCTGATAAGCCTTCTTTGCCCACTGTCCTGTGACAATGTATCCGGCTTTCTTATTCTTCATCAGATTCATAGGAACTGCTGCAAACTGCTGGGATGCTCCACCCTGTAAGAACAATACCTTATAATTATCCGGAATGTTCATCAGCTCTCTTAAATCTTTTTCTGCATCCTTGATGATGTCATCGAATACTTTGGATCTGTGGCTCATTTCCATAACGGACATGCCGCATCCTCTGTAATCCAACATTTCATCTGCTGCTTCCTGCAGTACCTCCTCCGGCAATACTGCCGGTCCTGCTGAGAAATTGTATACTCTGCTCATTTCAAACTTCCTCCTATATTTTACTATGCTGTTGCTTATTTATTCTTGCCCTCGAAATCTTTTCCATCGAAACATTCATTGATCGGAGCCCCCGGTGCAACCATCGGCCATACCTTGTCATCCGAATCCACAATCGCGTCAATTACAAACGGCGTCTTACTTTCCAATGCTTCCTGAAAAGCTGCGTTAAACTCTTCCTGTGTTGTCACACGCCGGGCAGCTGCGCCCATCGCCTCTGCAATCTTTACGTAGTCCACACCGTCATCTAAAACCGTTGCGGAATAATGCTGTTTATAGAAAAGTGTCTGCCACTGGCGGACCATTCCGAGTACATGGTTATTGACAATCACTTCAATCAACGGAAGCTTTTGTCTGGATGCTGTTGCAAGTTCATTCATATTCATGCGGAAACATCCGTCTCCCGCAATATTGATCACCTGCTTATCCGGATTTGCAGTCTGTGCACCAATTGCAGCGCCAAGACCATACCCCATCGTACCAAGACCTCCGGATGTCAGCAGGGTTCTTGGTTTACTGTATTTAAAATACTGTGCAGCCCACATCTGATGCTGACCGACTTCCGTGACCATAATGGCATCTTTTGCCATCTCATAGATCTTTGCGATCATAAACGGACCACTTAACCCTTCCTTTGGAATGGTCATAGGATACATCTTCTGATAATCCGCAATATGGGAAAGCCACTCGGTATGTTTCTGCTGCTCAAGTTTTTCATTCAGCTTTCCGAGGACGATTGCCACATCCCCGATAATGCTGTGATTTACGATAATATTTTTATTGATTTCTACCGGATCAATATCAATCTGCAGAATCTTTGCCTGTTTTGCAAATTTCTTTGGATTTCCAAGTACACGGTCAGAAAAACGAACACCAACTGCGATCAGAAGATCACATTCACTGACACCGAGATTGGACGTCTTTGTTCCGTGCATTCCAAGCATTCCGGTATAGTTTTCTGATGTTCCATCATATGCACCTTTTCCCATCAGTGTGTCGCAGACCGGTGCATCTGTTTTTTCTACAAATGTCTTTAATACTTCACTGGCTCCGGAAAGGATTGCTCCTCCTCCGACAAATATGTACGGCTTCTTTGCCTTTTCAATCATCTGGATGGCTTTCTTTAAATCATCCTCATTGAATGCCGAACAATCCGGCTGCGGCATTTTTGGCTCTTTCTTTATATACTCTGTTTTGTTGGCAGTCACATCCTTGGTGATATCTACCAGAACCGGGCCCGGACGTCCTTTCCGCGCAATGGAAAAAGCTCTGCGAATCGTATCGGCAAGTTTTGTTACATCTTTTACAATAAAACTGTATTTTGTAATCGGTGTTGTGATGCCAGCAATATCAATTTCCTGAAAACTGTCTTTTCCGAGGAGTGATACCCCAACATTGCAAGTGATTGCCACGATCGGAATGGAATCCATATACGCAGTTGCGATACCGGTCACCAGATTGGTGGCTCCCGGTCCGCTTGTTGCCATACAGACTCCGACTTTTCCTGTACTTCTGGCATATCCGTCTGCTGCATGGGAAGCCCCCTGCTCATGCGAGGTAAGTACATGCCGGATTTCCGGATGTTTGTATAATTCATCATAAACGTTCAGGATTGCACCGCCCGGATATCCGAAAACGGTATCTACACCCTGTTCTTTCAGGCATTCTATAATCACCTGTGATCCTGTCAACTGCATTTTCTAACCCTCTATCCTTTATTTCTCTTCTGGCACTTCCAAGACAGCTCCACGGTTTCCGGAAGTAACCAGTGCAGAATATCTCTTAAGATATCCGGTGGTAACCTTCGGCTCTCTCGGCTGCCATTTTGCACGTCGTGCGGCCATCTCTTCATCCGAAACATCTACGTTCAATGTCATCTCCGGGATATTGATCTTTATGATATCGCCCTCTTCTACCAGAGCAATCGGTCCCCCAACTGCTGCTTCTGGAGAAACATGTCCGATGGATGCGCCTCTGGATGCACCGGAAAAACGTCCGTCGGTAATCAGGGCAACAGAACTGCCAAGCCCCATACCGGCAATCGCAGAAGTCGGATTTAACATTTCTCTCATACCAGGTCCGCCCTTCGGTCCCTCATAGCGGATGACAACGACATCACCCTCTACAATCTTGCCGCCCTTGATCGCAGCGATAGCATCTTCCTCACACTCAAAGACTCTTGCCGGTCCTTCATGAACCATCATCTCATCGACAACAGCAGAACGCTTAACCACCGAACCATCCGGTGCCAGATTTCCTTTCAGAACAGCCAGACCACCGGTCTTGGAATATGGATGATCAACCGGACGGATGACTTCCGGATTGCGGTTCACTGCGTTTGCAATGTTCTCTCCGATCGTCTTTCCGGTTACGGTCATACAATCGGTATGTAACAGACCGATATCTGCCAGTTCTTTCATCACTGCATATACACCGCCGGCTTCATTGAGATCCTCCATATAAGTAGGACCAGCCGGTGCCAGATGGCAGAGGTTTGGTGTCTTTTCGCTGATCGGGTTTGCAAAGCTGATATCAAAATCAAAACCAATCTCATGCGCGATCGCCGGCAGATGCAGCATGGAGTTTGTGGAACATCCCAGTGCCATATCTACTGTCAGTGCATTTAAGATGGACTCTTTTGTAATAATATCACGCGCGCAGATATTCTTGCGGAACATATCCATAACTGCCATACCTGCATGTTTTGCAAGTTTGATACGTTCCGAGTAAACAGCCGGAATCGTTCCGTTTCCGCGAAGTCCCATACCAAGAGCTTCGGTCAGACAGTTCATAGAGTTTGCGGTATACATGCCGGAGCAGGACCCACAGGTCGGGCAGACTTTACTCTCATATTCAAGCACATCATCCTCTGTCATGGTTCCTGCTGCGTAAGATCCGACTGCCTCAAACATGGAAGAAAGACTTCTCTTCTTTCCCTGCACATGTCCGGCAAGCATCGGTCCGCCGGATACAAATACGGTCGGAAGATTCAGACGGGCAGCTGCCATCAGAAGCCCCGGTACATTCTTATCACAGTTTGGCACCATAACCAGTGCATCAAACTGATGGGCGATAGCCATACACTCCGTGGAATCTGCAATCAGGTCTCTGGTAACCAGAGAATATTTCATGCCGACATGTCCCATGGCAATACCATCACATACCGCGATTGCCGGAAATACAACCGGTACGCCACCTGCTTCCGCAACGCCGAGTTTTACGGCGTTTACAATTTTATCAATATTCATATGACCCGGAACAATTTCATTGTAGGAACTTACAATTCCGACCATTGGTTTTTTTAATTCTTCTGCGGTAAATCCGAGCGCATTGAAAAGACTGCGCGCCGGAGCCTGCTGCATACCGCTCCTTGCGTTATCACTTATCATATTATGTTCTCCTTAAACTCTCTCTGCGATCAGGTCGCCCATCTTTGCTGTACCAACCTGTTTAATCCCTTCTGTGCTCTCTCCTGCCTGCGGCATGATATCAATGGTACGATATCCTTCTTTTAATACCTGTTTCACGGCATTCTCAATCGCATCAGCCTCTTTATCCAGATCAAACGTATAGCGAAGCATCATGGCTGCACTTAAAATGGTTGCAATCGGGTTGGCAATGCCTTTTCCGGCAATATCCGGTGCAGACCCGCCACTCGGCTCATATAAACCAAATTTGGTATCATTCAAACTTGCGGATGATAACATACCGATGGAACCGGTCACCATGGAAGCCTCATCGGATAAAATATCTCCAAACATATTCTCCGTCAGAATCACGTCAAACTGTTTTGGATCTTTCACAAGCTGCATTGCACAGTTATCGACAAGCATATGCTCATACGTTACTTCCGGATAATCTTTTGCAACTTCTTCTACGATTTTTCTCCAGAGCCGGGAAGAATCCAGAACATTTGCCTTATCCACGGAAGTTACCTTTTTGCGGCGCTTCATTGCAATGTCAAAACCGCGCTTTGCAATTCTGCGGATCTCATTTTCATTGTAGGTAAGTGTATCGGTTGCTGTCGTCACGCCATCTACTTCCTCTGTCTTTCGTGCTCCGAAATACAAACCGCCTGTCAGCTCACGCATAATCATCATATCAAATCCTGTTCCGATGATATCATCACGCAGTGGACATGCAGCCTTTAATTCTTCATATAAATATGCCGGGCGAAGGTTTGCAAACAGATTAAGCGATTTACGCAGCTTTAAAAGTCCTGCCTCCGGACGAAGCTCCGGTGCTAACTTGTACCACGGGGATGTGGAAGTATTTCCTCCGATAGATCCCATCAGTACCGCATCACTTGCTTTTGCTGCCGCAATCGCATCATCGGTCAAAGGAACTCCGGTTGCATCAATCGAGCATCCACCCATCAGGATATCCGTATAGTGAAATGAATGACCGTATTTTTTCCCAATCTGGTCTAATACTTTTTTTGCCTCTGTAACGATCTCCGGTCCAATACCGTCTCCCGAGATCACACCAATTTGACATTCCATTGCTTTTCCTCTTTTCTACTCTGCTGTTTCAAAGTCTATTACCTATTAATATATAGCAACAGGGGCTTCTTTTCAACTAAAAATCCATTTTACTTTTTCATAAATAATATAATCTGAAATTATAATAGATCTTTTTTATTATTCTGAATTGAGAAAGAAATGCAAAAAGGTGCCGCAAATGCGACACCCTCTCTCATGTTCTTTATGATGCAGACTCTGCTTTTTCCACATCTGCAATTGCAGCTTTCTGCATTGGAATACGACAGTTTTTGTTGTTTCCGAACTCTACGATAACGGTATCATCTACAATATCAATAATTGTTCCATAGAAACCGGATGTAGTAAGAACGGTGTCTCCCACAGCTACTTCAGAAAGCATCAGGTCTTTTTTCTTCTGCTCCTTCTTCTGTGGACGAATCATCAGAAAATACATAAATCCGAAGATTACTACCAGCCAGATAATCATACCAAACATGCCCATTCCGCCGGAAGCGGAAGCGCTGCTATTTGCTAAAATTGCGCTCATCAATGTTTCCTCCTATATTCAAATACTAAAACCCATTCTACACAACTTCCGTTCTTTGGGCAAGCCTTTTTGGCTTTTTTAGACATTTTTTATACTTGACTGTCCCATCCGGTACAGTTTTTCTTCTTTGTAGGAAGCAAAATTTCCGGCATCGAGAGCATCCCGGATCTCTTCCATCATGGTATTGTAAAAATACAGGTTATGAAGAACACACAGGCGCATGCCAAGCATTTCCTTTGCTTTTAACAGATGCCGGATATAGGCTCTGCTGTAGTGCCGGCATGCCGGACACTGGCAGCCCTCCTCAATCGGACGCATGTCTTTTTCGTATTTCTGGTTAAACAGATTCAACTTTCCTTCGTTGGTATATACATGTCCGTGGCGTCCGTTTCTGCTCGGATATACACAGTCAAAGAAATCGATTCCGCGCGCTACCCCCTCGAGAATATTGGCAGGGGGTTCCCGCCCCATCAGATACGTCGGCTTGTTTTTCGGAAGATACGGAACGGTCTCCTCTATGATCTGATACATCTGTTCATGGGTTTCTCCCACTGCAAGTCCGCCAATTGCATACCCATCCAGATCCAGTTCCGAAATTCTCTTTGCATGGTCCGTCCGGATATCTGAAAAAATTGCTCCCTGGTTAATTCCAAACAACAGCTGCTCTTTATTAATCGTATCTTCCAGACTGTTCAGACGCTGCATTTCTTTTTTGCACCGCTCCAGCCAGCGGGTCGTACGCGCAACAGAATCTTCGACATATCTGCGCTCTGCCACACTCGATGGACACTCGTCAAATGCCATGGCAATCGTCGATCCGAGGTTTGACTGGATCTGCATGCTCTCTTCCGGTCCCATAAAGATCTTTGCGCCATCTACATGGGAATGGAAATATACGCCCTCCTCCTTAATTTTTCGGAGTCCTGCCAGGGAAAACACCTGAAATCCGCCGGAATCTGTCAGAATCGGACGATCCCAGACCATAAACTTATGCAGTCCGCCCATTTCTTTGATCAGCTTGTCTCCTGGACGCACATGCAGATGATAGGTATTGGACAGTTCCACCTGACATTTGATCTCTTTGAGATCCATTGTTGAAACAGCACCCTTGATTGCGGCCACCGTTCCCACATTCATAAACACCGGCGTCTGGATATCTCCGTGCACCGTATGAAACACCGCACGTTTCGCACTGCCTTCCTGTTTTAACAACTCATATGTAGCCATTTTCTGTTATTCCTCTTTCTTTTTATTTACTTTCGAATTCTGCGGATCAAAATACCGTTGGACAAAAGTGTGGAATCTATGTAATGTCGTTCAAGCAGAATTTCTCCCTGCGGCACTACCTCGACATCTTCCTCACAGCAGTTAATCAGCACTTCCACATAACAATCCGGAAAATCCACTTTCTGAAACTGGATCACACGCCTGTACGCTGCATAATCATTCGGAAAATGAAAATTACGGCTTTTTAAGAGCGGTTCCTGCCGGCGCAGATGAATCAGTGTAGATATGATCCTGCTGCGCTCTGCATACTTTCCGGCCTCAATATCCGACCACGGCATACATCTGCGGCAGTCCGGATCATAGCTTCCTTCCATGGCAATTTCTGTTCCGTAGTAAATGCACGGACTTCCCGGCATTGCAAAAAGCACAGCAATCTGTGCAAAATATTCATCCAGATTCTTCACATCCGAGCGAAGCCGCTTGGTATCATGCGAATCGAGCAGATTAAACAGCACATCATTGGTCTGCTGCATATAGCTTGTATAGCAGCGGTTGATTGTATACTCAAAGTCTTCATTCGTCAGGCTCTTATCAATCCAGAAATCCTTGATACTTTGTCCAAGCGGATAATTCATTACCGCATCAAACTCATCTCCGCGCAGCCACGGAAGCGCGTTGTGCCAGATTTCTCCGAGAATATAGATATCCGGGTTGATCTCCTTGACCCGCGCATGCAGTTCTTTGCAGAACCTGTGGGAAACTTCATTTGCCACATCCAGACGGATTCCATCGATTCCGTAATTTTCCACCCAGTTGGCACAAATATCTACAAAATATTTGCGTACTTTCGGATTGTTTGTATTGATCTTTGGCATGGAATCAAAAAAGGCAAATGTATAATACTGTTTCTTCTTTGCCGCCTGCCCGTTTTTATCAAACGGCCATTCATTGATCATAAACCAGTCATAATATTCCGACTCCGGTCCCTTTGCAAGCACATCCTGCCACGGTGCGAAATAATATCCGGAATGATTGAACACACCGTCAAGCATTACGCGGATGCCCCGCTTATGCGCTTCCTTCACAAGGTGTTTAAAGGTTTCCTCATCGCCAAAACGCGGATCAATCTTCGTATAATCCGTGGTATCGTATTTGTGATTTGACGGAGCTTCGTTGATCGGTGTCAGATACAGACCGTTGATTCCCAGATTCTGCAGATAATCCAGCTTGTCTGTAATCCCCGCCAGATCTCCTCCGAAACATTCCTCATTGGTCACGCTTCCATGCTCTCTCCACAAAACCACATTTTCAGGATCATTGGAAGGATCTCCGTTGCAGAAACGATCCGGGAAAATCTGATACCATACGGTATCATTGACCCATGCCGGGGTACGCGGTACATCACAGGGATTCATCCACGGGAAAACAAAGCACTGACGGCTTCTGCCCTCCAGATGCATCTGTTCGCTGCTGACAAACCCGTCTTCAAAATAAAACCAGCTTTCCTCCTCTGTCTGAAGTTCAAAATAATACTTCAGACGCTTGTACTCCGGACGCACGGTTGTGGTCCACCAGATCTGATTTTTTAACCGCTTTTTATATATGATCGGCTCCTTTTTTCCATCCCAGTACTCCCCGCCGCCTAATATTCCCGCGGCAAACGGATCTCCGAGTATAATGGATACCGATTTTACATCGTAGCCCGTTTTTATATTGATAATCAGCTCATCCTCATTCAGCGGATAACAGTAATTGTCACTCGCCTGATGATATACTGCGTTAAATTCCATATGTTCCCTCTCTCTTTTTTATGTTTATTTCCTTTAAATATTACCATATCTCTCTTGACTATTCAATGCGATGTTTTTTATAATATCCCTTAGAATATTAACGTTTTTAAGGAGGCATTTATGGCAGGCTCATCATTTGGCAATTTATTTCGTATCACCACATGGGGGGAATCCCACGGCAAAGGCATCGGTGTTGTTGTGGATGGCTGTCCTGCCGGACTCAGCCTCTGTGAAGAAGATATCCAGAAATTTTTAGACCAACGTAAACCCGGTCAGTCCAAGTTTACCACACAGCGCAGGGAAAGTGACACGGTAGAAATCTTATCCGGTGTCTTTGAGGGAAAAACAACCGGTACCCCGATTTCCATGATGGTTTGGAACAAGGACCAGCACTCTGCCGATTACAGTGAAATTGCCTCCTACTACCGACCGGGACATGCTGATTTCTGTTTTGACGAAAAATACGGATTTCGTGATTACCGCGGCGGCGGACGTTCCTCGGGGCGCGAAACGATCGGACGCGTTGCCGGCGGTGCAATTGCGATCAAAATTTTAGAGCAGATGGACATCTCCATACTTGCCTACAGTCAGGCAATCGGTCCGGTGTCCATTGATCCTGCCCGGTTTGATCCCGCAGAAATTTCAAAAAACAAGCTGTATATGCCGGATGCAACAGCCGCAGCAAAAGCCAGCGCATATCTCGAAAAATGTTTACAGGAACAAAACTCCAGCGGTGGCATCATCGAATGTCAGATTTTGGGGCTTCCCGTCGGACTCGGTGATCCCGTTTTTGAAAAACTCGATGCGAATCTGGCAAAAGCAATCCTCTCGATCGGTGCCGTAAAGGGCTTTGAAATCGGAGCCGGATTTGGTGCAGCTACCGCTACCGGGCTAACCAACAACGATGCATTTTGCATGGAGAATGGACATATCTCCAAGAGAACCAATTATTCCGGTGGCACGCTCGGTGGCATGAGTGATGGCTCGCTGTTATTTTTCCGTGCAGCCGTCAAACCGACACCGTCCATTGCAGCAACACAGCAGACCGTCAACAAAGACGGAAAAGAAATTGAGATCAGCATCAAAGGGCGACACGATCCGATTATCGTTCCGCGTGCAGTGGTCGTTGTTGAGGCAATGACAGCTATCACAATTTTAGATGCGCTCCTTTCCAACATGACCGCAAGACTTGACCGGATTATTGATTTTTACAGACAATAACGTTTAATCACAATAAAAATTGGCAGTGAGGCTACGATGCAACAGCTTCACTGCCAATTTTTTCTTGTTTATTTTTCGTAAAGAAATTCTTCCGGCAATGTAACGTTAAAATCTTTTGCCAGATCCCGGAAATTGTCCGGAGTGATCGTCTGAAGCTTATCCGGTCTCATGGATAACATCTTCACAAGAATTTCTGCCGATTTCTCAGCGGTGTGCATCAGACCGAATGTCAGATCAAAATCTTCGCCTGCTGCGAACATTCCGTGATGTGCCCAAATGGCCAGATCATACTTTTTCATCAGTTCACTTGTTGCAACCGCGATCTCTCTTCCTCCCGGAACCATCCACGGAACAACACCGACACCGTCCGGAAAAACAACCGGACACTCCGTTGCCATCTCCCACAGTTCTCTCGTAAACACTTTATCTTCGAGTGGAAGTACAAATGTGAGTGCAATAATATTGGTGGTATGTGCATGATAGACCACACGGTAATTTGGATTTTGAAGTTTTTTTACTTCGAGATTCATCAAATGACTCGGAAGCTCGGAAGTCGGTCTGCCTCCATTGACCAGCCCCCAGACAATACGGTAATTTTCACCTTTTTCGTCCAGTTCAATCATGCAGATGGAATCTTCCGGCTTAATGATCACATTGCGGAAATACTTACCGCTTCCCGTAACCAGAAAAAACTCGCCGGCAAGATTCGGTACACTTGTGCCAATTGGCTGCCATTCCTTCGCCTTAAAATTCTCTTTTATCAATTCTACTTCTTCCGGTTTTACACGATAAGAAAGGTTTCCACCATTTCTCTCATGCCATCCCTGCTCCCATCCGTCATTCGCCATGCGGATAAATTCCTGTACAAATTCTGCATCTAAAAAATTCATAATTATAATTCCTCTTTTCTATTCTTTTTTAATTTCTCTTTTCCAATACTTCGTTCTCATACTTTTCGATTTCATCATAGAAATGAAGATCATCAACGACGCCCTCACGTCTTAAGTACTCATCCCATATCTCACCGATCGGCAACATCTTCACCGCCTCATTCATAACCATAAGTTTGCTCATCTGATTCGTATCCTGAAACGCTTTGAGCATTGCATTCGGTGTCATAAAGCTATAAGAAGGGCTTTCTGCCAGCTTCGAAATCCTGTTGCAAGTGCCGAAACACGGTTGATACTTGCATCAAAATAGTCCAAAGCCATATAGACACGGTCAAGCGCATTATCTCTTACAATTTCTTTTGCCATCTCCTTCGTCTCATCATCAAGAATCAGCACATGATCGGAATCCCAGCGCACACCTCTTGTGATATGCAATGCAAATTCCGGATAAAAGCAGAGCATTGCCGGAATCTTGTCAGATACATACTCCAGTGGATGATAATGTCCGTTGTCCATAAGTGGCATACAGCCGTCATGTAAAGCAGCAAAACTAAGTGTAAACTCAGCCGATCCGACTGTGTAAGACTCCACACCTATACCGAAAACTTTTGACTCCACACAAGGCTTTACGAGGTTATGATCGTATGGCTCCGATAAGATCTGCTCGATGGAATCCTTGTATCGCATACGAGGTCCCATACGGTCTGCCGGAACATCTTTAAATCCATCACCGGTCCAGATGTTCATAACGCAAGGCATTCCGGTCTCTTTTGCAAAATATTCCGAGATGCGGATGCATGCCTTTCCGTGATTGATCCAGAAACGTCTTGTCTCCTCGTCCGGACTCGAAAGTGTCTGACCGTCCTTTACTTTCTCGTGTGAGAAAAAGGTCGGATTAAAATCGATACCCATATGATGCTTCTTGGCAAATTCTACCCATTTAGCAAAATGCTTTGGTTCAAGCGCATCTCTGTCTGCAAATTCCCCCGGTGCAAAGATTGCATAAGATGCATGTATGTTTAATTTTGCGGTTCCCGGCATCAGTCTCATCGCTTCTTCCATATCTGCCATCAACTGTTCCGGCGTTCTAGCACGGCCCATATAATTACCGGTCGTTTGAATGCCTCCAGTAAGTCCTCCGTCATTGTCAAAACCGATCACATCATCCAGCTGCCAGCAGTGAAGCGATACCGGAACTTTCTTTAATGTCTCGATCGCCTTGTCGGTATCCACACCGAGTGCTGCATATTTTTCTCTTGCTGCTTCGTAATTTGTCATGTCTCTTCTCCTTTACTTTTCGTATTTATGAATTGGGAAGGAAGCATAAACACATTGTCTTGCCTCCTTTAAGTTTTCTAATTCTCCCGCTGCGATCATCTGCGCACAGAGATTACCGATCGCAGTCGCTTCCGTCGGTCCTGCATAGATTGTCTTCTTCGTGAAAAATGCGGTCAGTTTGTTCAGATAATCCGCATTGGCACCGCCACCAACGATCTGAATACAGTCGTATGTTTTTCCGGTCAGTTTCTCAATCTCCTTTGCTGTATCGGCATAGCATTTTGCGAGACTGTTGTAGATCACACAGGCAACTTCCGCAATGCCCTGTGGCACCTGCTGTCCACTCTCTTTACAGGCTTTCTGCACCTCGCTCGTCATATGCTCCGGCGCAAGAAATCTCGGATCGTTGGCATCAACGAAAGAAGGAATCGTCTGCTTTGACGCAAGTTCGCTGATCTCTCCAAAACCAAGTTCCGGGGCTATCTCCTTTCGCACCGACTGGATCATCCAGAGTCCCATAATATTCTTAAGATAGCGGAAGCGATAATCGTATCCGCCCTCATTCGTCATGTTATGCTTTCTGCTTTGCTCATCACAGGCAGCTTCTTTCAATTCGGTTCCCATCAATGACCATGTTCCGGAACTGATATAAAGTGGCTGTTCCTCTTTGGATGGAACTGCCATCACTGCAGAAGCTGTATCATGCGTTGCCGGCAAGACTACTTTGCATTCAAAACCTACCTGTTTCTGAATAGAATCCGCCAAGTTTCCGACAATGCTTCCCGCCATCATAATTGTCTGAAAGAGGGTTCTCGGATATCCCAGCCGATCAATCAATGCCCAGTTCCAGTCATTGGCTTTCGGATCAACCAGCTGTGTTGTTGTCGCGTTCGTATATTCCTGTAACTTATTTCCCGTCAAAAGAAAGTTAAAATAATCCGGAATCATAAGCATACTTTGTGCCCTATCCAGGCTTTCCGGATTCTGCTGCTTAAGCGCCATTAGCTGATAGATCGTATTAAACTTCTGCTTTTGAATACCCGTAATTTCATACAAATCATTTTCCGAAATAATCTCATATACCTGCTTGTCCATCCCATCCGTTCTCGCATCACGATATGCCACGGCATCACCAATTCTTTGTCCCTGATCATCCAACAATACAAAATCTACAGCCCAGGTATCGATTCCCATACTATACGGAATCTTTCCTATATCCGCACATTTCTTCATTCCGGTTTGAATTTCCCCAAAAAGCTGATCCACATTCCACACTTTATGTCCGTTATGTTCCTGCATTCCGTTTGGAAATCGATAGATCTCCTCTAAGACAATTCGCCCGTCTTTCTTATGCGCAAGAATATGGCGTCCACTCGACGCTCCGATATCAATCGCCAGATAATATCTGTTTTCCATTGTCTGCCCCCTTTTTCTCTTATCTGATACACCAAAAAGATAACAAAAATAAGGACAGCTTTTTAGCCTCTGATTAGACTAAAAAACTTCCTTATTTTCTGAATAGCCTTTATTATCTTCTCATATGTTTTTCTTTCTTTTCTTCATACATGCGCTTGTCCGCCGATTCGATCAACTGATTTAAATCATCAATCTCGTCAGATGCATGTACGGAACATCCGATACTGGCAGACAATTGGTAGATTCTCTTCTCGTTTTGATTTTCTTTTTCCATTGTATTTTTTATCTTACTTACGATCATCTGCATCCGCTTGGCATTCGTACAACTCCCAAACACCACAAATTCATCACCTCCATAACGCATTACCAGACAATCCTTCGGAACTGATGCCTTTATCACATCTGCCATCTCGCGTATGAAAGCATCGCCGACCTTATGCCCTAACCCATCATTGACACTCTTTAGACCGTCAATATCCAAAAAAATCATAAATGCCCGCCGATGTTGTCCTTTAATCCGTTCAACAACCGCATTTGCGGAATAAAAAAAGCCACTCCGATTGAACACCTGTGTCAGCATGTCATACTTCCACATACGGTTGATCTTCTCATTCATCTGATTGATCCATTTCCATTTGCGAATATTTTCGAGTGCCATACCGATATTAACCGTCCATAAATATGCAAGCTCACTTTTTAACGCAAAGACACTTCCATCCGAGACACAATATCCATAACATATTTTTTGATAATAAATTGGTGTCACTATGTAGAATGTTTTCTGTAATTTATTTCTCATTTCATAAGGCAAAATTTCCTTTGACGGAAATTTTCCATAGGAGTCAAACTTTCTATCATGATAGGCAAGCGGTATATGAACCTTTTGGGTATAGTGCTCACAAATCGCTTGTTCTCTGATATTAGTTTTTATGTCATCATACGCAAACAACTTTTTTTCATCACACAGGCAAAGATAAAACTCTTTCATATCTGATCGGATAACATATTTTTTTAACCGCGAACACAATTCTTCCACACTCTCAAGCCCGGTCAGATCGAGTTCCATACTTTTTAACGCATCTAGTGCCTCCTCATAGCTTAAGCATTGGTTCTGATATTCCACTCGAAGATCCCGGATCGACTTTGGTGTCTGGCAGTTACATCCGCAGCTTTCCCGATACAGAATCTGGGTTTCCAATTTCACAGATGTATGACTTTGTGCATCAAAAAGCAGATCGACCGCCTTTTCCCCGAGCATTTCCTGTCTGCGATCAACGGTCGTCAAAGACGGAATATAAAATGCGGACAGCTCATCATTGTCAAAACCGGTTACTACGATATCTTTTGGGATTTCATAACCATACTGCTGCAAGCGCTCCATTCCGCCGATCGCCATCGCATCATTTGCAAATACAATTGCCTGCGGCGTCTGGTTTTTCATAAAATATTCGATGGCTTTTCTTCCGCTTTCACGATTATAATTTCCGCAGTAAACCTGACAATCACAAACAGGAATGCCATGCTCTTCCATAGCATCCCTATATGCCCGATAACGTTCCATTCCTTCTTTGCCCTGCAGAATACCGCACACATAATTGATTTTTGTCAGATGATGTTTCTTTATCAGATGTTCTACAATACGTTTCTGGCTATTGTAATCCGATATTCCGACATTATGCATTCCATCAATATATTCATCAACACTTACCGCTGGAATCCTGCTCTCTTTTATCCGGTTCATCAACGAGTTGGAAGCCGGTTCATATTGTATTGAATTTTTCATAACGATCACACCATCGTAGGTAGTAAGATCCGGAAGTTCCATAATTTGAAATGCTCCGACTTTGTTTTCTTCCGACTCATCATAGTTCACAAAGCATGTAAAAATAAATACATCCGTATCGAATTCCGCAGCACGTCTTAATACACCGTCGATCACACGATTCTGATTATCAAAACTGATTGCACCTGCAAGAAACGCAATTTTTTTTCTCATGTTTCCCATCTTTCCCTGAATCTGATCCTAAATTTTCTGAAAACGATTCATTTCTTCCATAAGATGTTTTGAAGAGTCAACGTTTTCCGTTGCTTGTTGTCGAATGTTCGTGATAGAATTTGCAAGATCAGACACATTTTCTGTTGCACTGCTAATTCCCTGTGCATTTTCTTCCACAACCGTTGATATGTTGGTGATTCCATTATTCATCTCAGCCATAACCTTATGTAATGCCGAAATATTATCGTTAAAACCAGCCATAACAGAATCCATATGCTCTGCCTTCTCATAATACGTATCTGTAGCACCTTCAAATCCAACGTAATCACTCATAATCCGATTTTGTACAAAGTACATAAGATTTTGTGCATTCTCCATAAGTTGATTTACTGCCGATATCACTTCTACACTAATACTCTGAATATCATTTGCAGTATTTTTACTGTTTTCAGCCAATTGTCGAATTTCTTCAGCCACAACAGCAAAACCTTTCCCTACTGCTCCGGCACGCGCAGCTTCAATAGATGCATTTAAAGCCAGAAGATTTGTCTGACTTGCAATATCAAGAATATCATTGGTTAAATTATTTATATTTGTAATCTGCCTGCTCGCCTCTATCGAAGAAAATAAAGCATTCTGTTTTTCATTAATAAGATTTGAAATTTCATTTTTCTTCTTTTCAGTTTCTTCTTTTACGCCAATTGCCAAAGCTTTAATATCGGAAGAAATGGAAACACATTCCTTCGTCTGATCACCTACATTATTAACAAACTCCAATATCTCATGTGTATTCTTCATAAGCCCTTCAATTGAAGATGCTATTTCTTCCATACTTGCCGTAATTTCTTCCATCGTCGTAGCAATATAATTTACATTTTCGCTGGAACTGTTCACTTCTGTATTCATCACCCCAAGAGAATTCTGCATTGACTCCGATTGGTGGTGAACTTTCGAATAACCATCTGTAATTGAATAATAAAATTATTAATACCTTCTGACAATTGACCGATTTCATCATGTGAACGGACTGTAATGCGTTTTGTAAGATCTCCTTTTTTCTTGTTAATATCATCAATAATATGATCTAACTGACAACTGGCTGCACTTGCCGGTTTGCTTACTGTTCTCCTCATAATCAAAAGAACCACTACCGACACCATTATAAATATAACAAATAATATTTTCGTCACTTGAATATTCATATCAACTGCCTGATTATACAACTTTGACTGTTCAGAAATTCCACCTTCCAGATTTTCCGTGAGATTCGTTTCCGTTTTCTCTCCCATATCTCTAACAAGATTTTGGAAATCGGATCCAAGTGCTATACTTGCCTGCGCAAAATCCCCCGTATCTACATATTCCTGTATTGTTGAAAATTGCAAGAGCACTTTATCAAGGAATTCTTCATATTTCTTAATTGCATCTTTTAACTTTGTATTGTTATTATCTTTTAGATACACATCTATCTTCTTCTCGCTCTCAGTAATAGTTGACACTTCCTCTGCCAATGAACCTTCAAGCTGTTGACGAAGTTCTGCATTATCATACAAACTAATAATATTAAGGTATTTCTGACCTCGTTCCATACTTTTTTGAATCGTAAATATTTCTGTCTGAATTGGAATATACTGCTCCGTGATTTCTAATCCAGACCGTTTTACACGATTTTGTGATCTTACAGAAGTTATCGTATTTAGTCCAAATATAACAACAAACAGAACCATCATTAAAAGCACTTTGCTCCCAATTTTTTTCATAAATAGTTCCTCCTATTTAATTTTCTCCAAAATATTTACGCAAGAAATAGGCCGGTGCACAGCTCCATGCATGACAATAACTATTGACAATAGTTCCGCCGTACGGGGATTCATCCGGATTCTTCGGATTATACAGCTCCCAGAATGTATCTGCACCAAGCCGCGCCATACCACCCCAATACTCTGTCAAAACAGCAAGTGCTTCCTCATCCGCGTTGCATTTTAACAATGCTTCAATATAGTAGTGATACATATACGGAGTCACCATCTCAAGAGCCTCCCTATCTGCTGCAACATTATGTAAAATCCGAAGACCTTCTTCGGAATCGACTACACCGCCAAGAATCAGCCAGACCTGACTTGCATAAGAAATCTGTCTATTTTCTCCGCTGACAAAAAGTCCTTTCTTTTCATCGTAAAAATATGCTTTTGCTGCCTTTCGATAGACTTCATAAGTTCCTTTTAAGCATTCTGCATCACGATTTTCTCTTAATTCCTGTGCAATTGCAATCGCACTCTGCATCGCATACAGTAAAACCCCCTGTGCTCCCGCCTGCTTATTTAATTCTAGCGACCAGTCAAGAAAACACCATCCTAACACATCACGGTCTCTTACAATGCCGTTATCCACTCGTTTCTGCGCCAACGAAATCTGTGTTCTTGCAGTCTCCCACAAGTCACGAAGCGCCTCCTTGTCTTTTGTCTGCTTATAATAATCCCACAAAGCAACAACATACAGAAGTGAATAATCAAACATACTCGTTCATCCACTTCCGGCTCCGGATCTAAGAATACACAGGCTCCAACCTGACCGTTTTCCATCGGTAAGGCCCCAAACAGATACAGACATCCTTTTACCATATCATTCATCTGATAAGTCTCGTAATTGGCAAGTGCCTGCAGACGAAGATCTCCCATCCAGAGTCTCTGGTCACGTTTTGGTCCATCCTCAAATACCTTCTGCATACAATCATGCAGCGTATTACAGGCAATGCGATCAAGCTGTTCCAATTCCTTATTCTCGCTATGATATGCGGATAAACGGCTATCATCTGCTGAAGACAACGCAACCGCTTTTGCCCCTTCAATAATCAGGTCAAATTTAGAGCTGACATCAAGCACTTCGATTTTCACGTAACGAAACGAATATCTTCTGGGCAGAAAATATTCTCCCGGGACAAGATCAATATGCACCTGTTCCTGCTGCACCCATGCCGAACAGATCCAGCCCTGATAATCTTCCACCCGTTCCTCGAATTCCTTTTTATTTTCTGCAAACGAGAAACGAAGCCATACCGGAGCATCCGGATGTGAACGAACATACCCCAACTTTAATTTTATGTGCCCCACAAGATGTCGACCAAAATCAATTTCAACTGAATCTCCCTTTTTAAGAGGCTTTAAAAAAGCTGCTATATCCAGAGGTTCAACCACCGTTTCTTTTACTTCCGGTAACAGCTGCAACGCTTTATCCAACAATTTTAAATTTTTCACCATAACTTTTTTCTCTCACTCTTACCACTTCAAGTACTCTTTTCCACAGAACGGGTCTACTGGATTCTTACCAGTAAATGCACTTCTTCCCATGATTTTTTCCACAACGCTTTCTATCACATACTCACTGTTAGAATATCCGTTGATATAGGTTTTGATCATCGGCACATCTATCAGATGATACGGATTTGCGAGGCTGATGAACATCACCGGACGTTCCGCAACAAACCACGGAACATTGTTTCCGTTTCCCCAGAATGTGTACCAGGAAAGACGATTGGTCACTTTATTGGAAGCATTCTCAACATTTCCTATATAGATAACGAGATCATAACTTTTCTTAAACGTCCCGACATCAAATTTTGCAGTCTCGAAATTCTCCGGTTCATATATCGTTACATCAAAGCCTTCTTTTACCAGTTTGCTTCGAAAACTCTCCAACACTCTCTCATTTGAAGGGAAATCTCCCATAATCTCAAGCAGTACTTTCTTCGTTTTCCGCGGACTCAGCGGCAAGATCTTCTGTGTATCCTTAACCAGCGTAACCGCAGCATTGGCACTTTCTTTCGCCCATGTGACATGTTCGTCCGAACGCATCACACGAAGTGCTTCTTCCGTCGGCACAATCTCACTCTTTGCTTTCTTATAAAGACCCAGCGCAGCCTTAGTTGCAAGAATTCTTGTGATTGCCTCGTCCAAACGCTGCTCCGACAGAATTCCCTGCCTGTATCCGTTTAACATATACCGATAATCTTCGTCCAGATCTTTATTAAAGAGGAACATATCACATCCGGCTTCAATTGCATAAGGCACCGCCTTCTCTCTTTCCATTGCACAGCTAAAACCAACCATGCAGGTAGAATCGGTAACAATCAATCCGTTAAATCCAAGCTTTTTACGAAGCAAGCCTTTTAACAGTTCCGGAGAAAGTGTTGCAGGAACTAACTTGTCCGGAAAATCCGGATTATAAGCTTTCTGGTATGCCGGCTGTGCAATATGACCGACCATCACCGTCTGCGCTCCCGCCTGAATCAGTCCGCTGTAAATCTTTCCGTAGGTTGCATCCCACTCCTCACAGGAGAGACTGTTCACACTGGTAAGAATATGCTGATCCACCTCATCGCAGCCATCTCCCGGAAAATGTTTAATTGCAACAAGTACATTTTCTTCTTTTGCAGCCTTTATATAATTAACACCACATGCTAAGACCCGATCCGGATCGTCACCATATGTACGCACATTAGTAATCGGATTTCTCCAGTTTCTATCAATATCAACCACTGGTGCAAACGCCCAGTTACATCCCACCGCTGCCCCCTCGCTGCAACTTACTTTTCCTAAACGATAGGCGTCCTCGGTATCTCCGGTTGCAGCTATCTGCATCTGTTTTCCGTACTGTGTTCCATCCGTTGCAATTCCACATCCACCATCCTCAAGATTAGCTCCGACCAAAAGTGGAATTTTACTATGTTCCTGAAGATAACGATGTGTTCTCTGCATCTCCTTAGCCTCACCGCACCGATACATGATTCCACCGATATGGTGTGAAAGCATAACATGTTCCAGATAATCTGCATCTCCTGAATATCCGATCGGTACAAATAACTGACCGATTTTTTCTTCTAACGTCATTGCTTTTTTTGTATTTTCAACCCACTCGATATCCTCTTTCACAAGAAAGAAGGGTGCCTTTGTCAAATTGATCATATTTCTGTCCTCCATTTGTTAAGCATCAGTTATTTAAGGTTGCATTCAGCAAAGACTGACGCTACATGTCAGGTTTTTTGTAAAAACTTGACGCAATTTATTTGCGTTTTCCGGTAAACACACGAATCAATAAATGTTCGTTACTCAGATAAATTAGGAACACTACAAGCAATAAAGCATTAATGATTGCCTGCATGGATGCATTTACTTCATTTGAGAATACCGCAAATGTGGAATTCAACATTGACATACATAAAGCTGCAAGTAAAAATCCAATCTTTTCATTGGTAAATCTGCTGATATAAGATCCAATAAACATTGGAAGAAATGCAGTAAACATAATACTGATAGATCCAAAGTTAAGCTGACCTCCATTGATGGTTGTATTTCTGGAAGCGTTTAAAAAGCCAACAATTCCCATCAGGCCACCGCAGATCACATAACAGGCAATTGCATTTGGAATTTCTTTAATTCCGGTATTAACTGCAACCTTCTGACCATTCTTAAGTGCGTTATAATCGTATCCGAATTTTGTATAATAAAAGAGTCAAAAAATAATTACCAGTCCCGCCACAATAATAATTGCTGCATAAAGCCAGTTTCCTGTAAAAGCAGTCATGGATGAATTCTGTACCTCTTTCATAACGTAACGACCTTCTGTAATTGTAAAAAGAATTCCTTCATAAATCAGTGTTACACCAAGAGACGTAATAATTGGTGGCAAATGTAAAACCACATACAAAACACCGGAAATCAGTCCAAGCAGCATACCAAATAAAATAGTAAGCATCAGCATTATCGGTGCACTGCCCTGACCTCCACCTAAAAACGAATATGTAATCTTTGCACCAATCACAGAGGAAAGCAATGCCATTGATCCCAAAGAAAAATCAAAACGTCCACTGTTAAGATTGATGGACAAAGCGATAGTTGTGATCATAACAATTGCAATATAGACAACAAAATTGTCAAAGCTTGTCATATTCATGATCATTGTTTTTCCTTTTGCCATACAAATACCCTGTAACAAAATAGCCACCAGTACCGGTATGGCAAGTGCTCCTGCTAAATTTTTTATACAAAGTCTGTTTTTACTTTTCATGTTATCTTCTCCTTTCTTTTTACAGGATAATTTTTCATACCCTCTCCCAATAGATGAAAGTAATAAATTCATCTATTGGGAGAGGGTGCGGCTTCTTTAAGAAGCCGCGACCAAATAATAAAAAACAAGTTAATTAGATGCAACCACCTCATTGATAGTATCAAAAGTAACTGTATCACCAATAATTTGATCCAATGTATCCCTACTGTAAATCGGGTTATCACCATTATCATTCTTGTAAAATTTATCAAATGTCTCACTATCTGTTGCTACCTGATAATTTTGGCTGAGTGACACAGCATTTCCCTGCGCATCACGAATTACATTCCCATTGATTGCATTCATCACTAATGCAAAAGCAGGTCCTACCGATGATGAATATTTTCCAGCAAGATATACAAGCTTTCCGTTTGTGATTGCCTCTCCATTACTCTTGGTAAAGGAATCAATATCAGAAAACTCAATACCTGCTGCATTCAACTGCTGTGTAAAGAATGTTGTTGCCATTCCGACAGAGATGAATGCTTCCGGAGCCGCCTGAATGGCTGCATTGATCTCGTCTGTTGTTGTATCACCATATCCCTGTAAATAAGATACGATCTTGATATCTCCTGAAATCTTTGACAAATCTATACCCTGATCAGCAAAAATCAAACCAACTACATCCTCTTCAGTTGTCGCTCCGCCGTAAGAAAGTCCAAGTCCTGCAAGTACGCCGGCTGTACGATATACGTGCATTGGATTCGGAATAAATGCGCCATAGATTGCAGCAGTCTTAATGCCTTTATCTGCAAAGAACTTGCCCATTTCTACACCAGCTTCATACTCTGTATCCATACTCGGACCCACCTGTCCAAGAAAATATTCATCTGTTTTATATTTTTCAAACTGTTCCTGATCAAGTGTTCCTGCTGCAACTGCATAATAAATCTTGTTTTCCTCACATGTTTCAATCTGTAATGCACGATCATTGCTTGAAAAAGAAATGACTGCCTGATATCCCTGAGAAGCAAACTTCTCAATTGCAGATTTCTCACTTGCAGCATCCTTAAGTTCGTCTGTGTAAGTAAATGTTACACCATACTGATCCGCAATATAATTCTCATAGTAAGAACGGAATCCTAATGCTTCCTCACCACTGACATCTTGAACCAGAACACCAATCTTGACATCTCCTGTCGGCTTTTTTTCCTCCTGTCCATTTGAAACATTTGTATCATTTGTTGCATCCTTACTGTTTCCACATCCGGCCAGCATTGTCAGAGACATAGCTGCAACAAGACCAAAGCTTAACATTTTTTTCATTGTTCGTTTCATAAATTTCTTCCTCCCTGTTTTCTTTTAAAATTTATCTTTAACACACAATGTGTTAAATTCTTGTTTTATCGCGGTAAAGTCTGCGAACGATAGTTAACGCTTGCAACATATACTATAATCAGAAAAAACACTGCACTTACAATCTGCGTAATGCCATATCCCGATGTAGAATCAATGAGCAGATCCAAAATATTATTTAATACAATATAAGAGAATCCTCCAACAACTGCCGCGTAAATCTTTGATCTGGCACCACCTGAAATCGGCATTCCTCCAAATACAATTGCAACCATAATATTCATTCCAATATCCCCGGCTGTCGTTGTTGTAACAGATGGTGTATATACCAATGTCATAAATGCACCGATTCCTACTCCTACTCCCGCCAAAAGGAAGCCCAATATTGCATATGTGTTATATTTAATACCGGAAAGCTGCGCACAGATTGGGTTTCCACCTACAAATTTTTCTCTTCTTCCAAACTTTGTATAATCAAAAACAAATACACAGATCGCAACCCAGATTACCAGAACTCCAATCTTAAATGCCGAGTTATCCAGATGTTTTACAACCTCGCTTGGAATACTGATTCCACCAACCGCACCACCTTTTGTCGTAATAATCTGCGATGCAATCGCGGATAACACGGACATCATTGCTACCGTTGTAACAAACACCGGAATATGAAATATGGACGCAAGCACTGAATTGACCAGTGAGCAAACAATTCCTGCTAATAAAATCACGATAATCATCAACGCAAAATTTTCAGTTGCATTATAGGTAAGTACTCCCAGCGTGGCCGCAAAAAGCGTTGCGGCTCCCAGGCTGATATCAAATGAACCCAGTGTATAAATAAAAATTGCACCTGTTGCAACAATTGATAATACAATCCCTTCATTAAATACAATCTTAATATACATATCCAGACGATATCCTTTACTGCTTACAATTCCACAAAATACTGCAAGCAATACGACAAGTGCTACAAAAGGCAACGCACTTATCATCATTTTTTTATTTTTCGTCATTCTTTTTTGCCTCCTAAATCATATATTCAATAATCTGTGCATCAGAAAGAGTTTCGCTTCTCTCAAATTCCGCAGAGACCTCACCATTTTTCATAATTAGAATCCGATCACTCATTCCAATCAGTTCCGGTAATTCCTCACTGATCATAAGGATTGATTTTCCCTCATTTTTCAATCTCACCATAAGCTGGTACATTGCCTGTTTTACACCGATATCCACGCCTCGTGTCGGACAGTCCAGAATAAGGATTTCACTTCCACATCCAATCCATTTTCCAAATACGACCTTCTGCTTATTTCCTCCGGAAAGCTGTGATACTGACTGATCTCTTCCCTCACATTTGATGGACAATTCTTCAATCTGATGATTCACATATTTTTTTTCTCGATTTTTCAGAATCAGAAAATTATTGATCGCAAATTCACTCATTCCTGCAATTGAAATATTATCTTCAATACTTGCATTAAGACATAACGACTCAACATCTCTGTCCTTCGATACATAACCCACACGTTTCTTCATTGCAATTGCCGGACTGTCAATGATTGTTCCGTCTTCCACCGTAACGTTTCCCTCTTCCGGCTTTAATGCTCCAAAACAAACCTTTCCAAGAGAATGCATTCCGCAATGTGCCAATCCACCGATTCCAACGATTTCTCCTTTATGCACCTGAAATGAAATCCCTTTTAACCGGTCTTCATATACCAGATTTCTTACATCCAATGCCACTTCCGGCTGTGAACTTGCCTGAAAGTCACTTCGATAATAATCACCTTGCAGCTCTCTTCCATCATGCTCGCGCGGATTGCTCCGGCCTCAAATTCTGCTTTTTCAAATGTCCGGATAATCTTGCCATCTCGAAGAACGGTCAACGTATCACAGACTTCCATAATTTCATCCAGATCATGCGAAATAAAAATCACTGATTTATTTTCTTTACGGAAGCGATTCATAATGTCATATAAAATTTCTCTTCCGTCATGTGATAATGCTGTACTCGTCTCATCGATTACCAGAATCTGAGGTTCTTTCATCACAACTTTAGCAATCTCTACAAGCTTTCTGGTTTGAAAATCAAGCTTCTGCATAAGCATTTCGCCTGTTACATCATTGACACCGATATTTTTCATCACCCTGGTCGCATCCGCATTCATTTTCTTACGATTAATCAGGCCGAACTTATTCTTATACTTTTCAGACTCCGCAAGGAAAATATTCTCAGCTACCGTAATCCCCGGTATTGTTCCGCTCTCCTGAACAATCATTCCAATTCCCTTGTGAAGTGCATCGATCATGCTAAGCGGCTTCCAGCTCTGTCCCTGAAATGTCATCGCACCGCTGTCACATTCCTGCATTCCTGCTACAATAGAAGTAACCGTTGACTTTCCCGATCCGTTTTCTCCAATGAGTCCTCTTATTTCTCCCGGATATACAGTCAGTGATACATCATTCAAAGCCACTGTACTTCCAAATTTCTTATTCATATTTGCAACTGTTAAAATTGGTTCACTCATTTTTATCACCTCGTCTTTATGCTTATTATAGATTTTTGTTAATTTTTATGTGATTTTGTTTTTTATCTGTTTCACTCATTTTTTTAATGTGTTTTTCTTTTTTCTATACGTTTACCTTAAATTTAGTCTCGCCTCTAAAAAATAGATTAAAAATCCTATGTTTTTATTGATTTTTGTATTGCATATATGTTTTAATCAATATAGTTACCTTTTTATATGAAATGGAGGAATTTTATGTCAGAGAACTACTATCTTATTTCCGATAACGATGTACACATGCCGATCCGGTGTACGATGCAGCGATTTGATCATATCCGCCAACAGATGCATGATTATTTTGAATTGTCCATGATTGTTTCCGGAAGCTGTACATTACAATTTGATGATCATATGTACAGTCTCAGGGAAGATGATATTTTTTGCATCAATCCACTTACACTTCATGAACTACATGGTGTCAATTGTGTCATCATAACCGTTCTGTTTAATCAAACATTATTTGAACAGATTCTGCCGGTTCCATCACATCCCCGCTTCTTCTGTATTAGTCCCATGTCGGATAATCAGGAAGCAATTGCACAATTACGCTCTCTGATTGCTCACATCATCAAAACAAATGTGGACAAAAAAGATGGCTACGAACTTCGCAACTGGTCATATATCTATAATGTTATGGATATTATGTACCTTCATTTCCGTGTAAAATTATCGACTGCAAATGAAAAGAAAAACCACAAATACGCTATCCGGATAGCAGAAATATCACAATTAATCCAACAGCGCTATACAGAAAACATAACCTTAAAAGAACTTGCCGATGAAGTTCATTTGTCCGTTCCCTATCTTTCAAAATTCTTCGTTGACTATTTTGGGATGAATTTTCTAAGCTACCTGAATCAATACCGCCTTATGCATGCGATGCAGGAACTTTCCATAACAGATAAAAATATTGATGAAGTAGCGATTGACAGCGGATTTCCTAATAGTCATGCCTTTGTAACTCTTTTAAAAAAAGAATATGGAATGCTGCCAAAAGAATATCGGCGCGAGCAAAAAAAAGAAAAGCAACAGACCTCTCAACAATTAGAACAACATAATTATATTGCAGGATTAAAGAAATATTTAAACGACAATACACATACCCACGTCGTATCCCCTATATCAAAAAAACAAATTGATTTCTCTGTAAATGGAAGTTCTTACGTATTGCTACATACATGGAAAAAAATGATGACAGTCGGTCGTGCCAGTGATGTGTTAATCTGTGATATTCAGGAAATGTTGACCAGATTTCAAAATAGGATTGGATTTGAATATATTAAATTATGCGGTATATTTTCAGATGATCTGCATGTGTACAATGAGAAAGCAAACGGTACACCTGTGTACAGTTTTACATATATTGATAAAATTCTTGATTTTGTAACCAAACTTCATCTTAATCCATGGATTCAACTTTCTTACATGCCGGAAAAGCTCGCCAAATATCCAAATAAACGCTTGTTTGGTTCTAATGTCAGCCAACCCCATTCCATTGCCGCATGGTGCCGGCTTGTTTCAGAGTTTCTGCAACATATCAGCAACCGCTATGGACTTGAGGTAATTCGCTCATGGAAATTCGGTCTTTGGAACCAGCCCAACACAAACATGGATCTTTTCGGATTTTCAAACGAAAAAGACTTCTTTCAGTTTTATAAGGAAACTTTCCTTTGCGTAAAAAATTTCTGTCCGGATATTGAATTTAGTCTTCCGCCGACTTACTACATCGTATCCGAAGGCTACGAAAACTGGTATCTGAACTTTCTGGAATGGTGTAAACAAAACGACTGCATCCCTGACAGTTTAAGTTTCACTTATTATGACACCAAACTGATTTCCAATAAAAATCATTCAAAAGAATCTTTCGGTTTCATATATGCCATGAGTTTATCGGAATCACCAGACGGACTCAAAGATTTTGTCATGCAGGTTCTCAGAGAACGACGCCGGCTAAATCTTGGTAAATTGCCAATCTACTTATCCGAATGGAATAATACACCAAGCCAACAGGATCTACTGAATGATACCTGCTTCAAATCCTGTTATATTGTCAAGAACATCCTTGAAAACTATGACCGTCTGGAAAGTTTTACTTATCAGGCGCTCACAGATCTTATGGCAGACAGTTCTTTACCAAATATGTTATTTTTCGGTGGACTTGGTCTTTTTACCGTAAATGGAATTCCAAAAGCCAGTTATTATGCCTACACACTTCTTCAACAATTGGGTGATCAGTTTCTTGGGCGTGGAGACGAATATTTTATCACCCGTGAAAATGATAGTTTTCAAGTCATGCTTTACAATTACAGGCATTTTAATTACTTATATGCGAATGGAGAACGTTTTGATATGACAGAAACAGACCGCTATACCGTTTTTGCTGATTCGGAACCGGTAATGATCTCCCTGTGTTTATCTGATATTCCACAGGGAAACTATAAGATTTCTGAAACCTATGTAAATCGAACGCATGGAAGTGCTTTCGATCAATGGGTTTCTATGGGTGCATTGGAACTTACTACACCTCAGGAAATTGATTGGTTAAAAAAATCATCCGTTCCTGGATTTCATCAGAAAATTGTGTCTGTCAACTCCGATGAAATCCTCGAACTGGATGTCACATTAGAATTGTTAGAGGTACGATTAATTCAAATTACACCTCTCCACTGACTTTTTCACAACTTATCAATGGAAAGCAGATCCGAAAATGTATGGATTGGATATGTCACATATTTATGACTCGCGGCATCTCCAATCCCTGCACTTATGAATCCACCGGCATAAGCCGCATCAATTCCTGCAAGTGCATCTTCTACAACAAGACAATTTTCCGGCTTTTCCTCAACCATTTCCGCCGCTTTTATAAAAACCTCCGGATCCGGTTTTGACTTTGTAATGTTTGTTCCATCGCTGACCGCGTCAAAATATCCATCTAATCCAATTTGCTTTAAAATCTTCTTTGTATTCTTACTGCTTGATCCGATTGCAAGCTTGTAACCGCGCTGTCGCAAGGTGTCCAACGTATTTTTTACTTCATCCGAAAGATCCCTTGGAGACATCTTTTCCAATAAACGAACGTAACTTTCATTCTTTCTTGTAGCAAGCTGTTCTTTTTCTTCCTGTGTATAGCATCTTGATGCTCGCTCCAAAATGATATCAAGGCTTTCCATACGGCTTACACCCCTTAATCGTCCATTAATTTTCTCATCAAAATAGATTCCTTCTGCATCTGCCAATTCTTTCCACGCCTGATAGTGATAGTTATCTGTGAAACAAATGACCCCATCCAGGTCAAAAATAATAGCACGTATCGTATCCATAAAACACGCCTCCTTTTTCATTTGCTTCACCATAACAAAAATAAGGACAGCTTTTTAGCCTCTGATTAGACCAAAAAACTGTCCTTATTTGATATTTTTATTTTTGATGTGTTATGCGATAAGATCTCGGTGTCATACCAAATCTTTTTTTAAATTGCCTGAAAAAATAACTCTGATTCTCATATCCTACATCAAGTGAAATATCTTCGATTGACAGATCCGTTTCCTCAAGAAGTTTGACCGCAGCCTGAAATCGCCTCTGTTGCAGTAAATCCTGAAAATTTGCCCCTGTCTTTTGCTTGATCAGCTTACTTAATACGGTAACTGACTGATGTGTATCTGCTGCAATCTTTGTCAAATTTGCATTTTTACAATCACTGTTGATATATTCAAGAACCGACTGCACAATAGTCTCCTTGTAATCCATAGAAGAATTATGGCTCAAATTCTCCAAATGATTTAACAAATACAAAAAGACAAGTCCCATGGAATACTGATTGATAACATCTTCATTCATATATTCATAAAGCATGGATTCTATCATATTCTCCATCAGATTTTCAATCTGGGGATTCTCCTTTAAACGAAAAATCAGATAATGAGGAACCGGACTCTTCTGCCGGAATGCCCCTGCAATGAACTCCGCTAAAACATTTTTTTCCTGAAGCATTCCAAGCGGAATTTCAAAAAATTCCGGCAAAGCAATAAAATTGATTCCAATGTCTTCAAATTCAGCTCTGTGAATCGCATGTTCCACATACTGATTGAGCATCAGTAAATCTCCTTTATAAAGTGTTAATTCTTTTCCGTCAATTACATGTGTAATCTCCCCCTGTACCACATACATAAATTCCACATAATTATGCCGGTGCAACGGAAATTCCACAAATCTGCTGTGACGTCTTACAGTAATCAGTTTTCCCCTTCTGAGCAGTTTTTGACGATCAATCTCCTGTATGGACGCTTCGCTGTATAACTGTTCCTCAATCGCTGCCTGTCCTGCCTTATATTTACTTTCCTCTTCTGATATCTGCATAAGTTCATCAAGAAGTTGTTGTCTCATTCCTTCTTCTCCATTAAATACCCGGTCAAAGTCTGCATCACCAGATTTTGACTTAAAAGGGGGCATGATTCAAAGAATCATACCCCACTATTTACATGCCATTACCAATAAACAGCTTACTATTGATTTCTCAATGTCCTTCCCACAGAAACCGTATAATTAGATACAACCGTTGTCTTATCGGAAAGTGTTGTGGTTGCCTGTACAACAACGGAATTGATATTGACAGACATTCCTGAAGTAACGGAATAACTTGCGCCCGGTACACTCGATCCGGTGACGGTACAGTCTGCAATCACTCCGCCATCCATTCCCTGAATGCTCAGGCAGTTCTTTGCCAGATCCAGTGCCGTCTTACAGTTTAGTGTAGATACGGTGCGATCTACACTGATCACTGGATTTGCCTGACTGTCGGTAACTTCCAGATATCCCGTAGTTGTAGCCAGTGATGTGCTCTGTCCATCACTTGGATAGAACTTCAGTTCCAGCAGATAAGTACCTGTCTGTGCCTTTGTCACAACATTTCCATTCAGTGAAACCGCAGAAATCGGAATTTCTGATCCACTGCCAATTGCTGCAGGTTCTGTTGAAGATCCACCCTTTGACAGATCACTTCCATAATACTGTCCACCCTTACTGATCCTTACAGATGCAATATTCACATACCGATAGAATACGCCTCCGCGATACTCTGCCAGACGCAGTGTTGTCACTTTTGATGCAAGCAGATCCGATGCAGATGCTCCAGAAGTAATTGCCAGATCAATGACCGGTTTGCTGATATCAACCTTATAGGAAGATGCTCCATTATAAGGAGGAGTCTGTACAACAACGGTAACATTAACGGATGCCTTATGTCCGTTCATTGTCAGGGTCAGGGTATAATTGTAAACACCTGCTGCTCTTCCGGATGCGTCAAATACCATACGGTCGGTTGTCGGATCATAGGTAGCCATAGATACTTTATTGGTACTGTTTTCTACGATCTGGTATGTCTCATTCTCGAGTCTCAGACTCTGTCCATACTGATCTCTTCCCTCAATATTGACATATTCCTTATACCCTGTTGCATAAGCGTTTGACATGGTAATCTGCGTATTATCTGCAGACAATGTTGCAAGGTATGCCGGTTCCGCTACCGTAATCTCGTATACATAAGTGTATTCCTGCTTTGCATAGGTTGCGGTAACGATAATATTTGCGGTACCTGTCTTGATTGCTGTTGCATAAGCAACATTGTTCTTTCCAGGATTTACAAGCAATGTGTCCGGATCGGAAGACTCAAACTTGATGCTGTCATACTTCATCTCGGTATTGTCTGTATCCAAAGCCCGGAAATGTACATAATAATTGCTGCCGGATGCTACATTATGATTGTCCTTGTAATTGGATGCACTGTAATTCGGCACTGCCTCCGAAGAAGTAAGTGTAAGGTTTGTGTTGTTTGACACACTGGCTGCCTTACATACAAAGGTTCCGCTTCCGGTCAGTACCAGATTCGGATCGCTTGCACATTTATAAGTCAGTGTAACCGTTCCGGTATCTCCCACTCCGGTCATATAAATCTTATTATCCTTTGTACGGTAACCATTTGTAATCCGTTCCGTATAAGTAATATCTCCCGGATATGCTGTCTTGACATCAATTCCATTCGCATCAAGAATCTCGTATTCGATTGGTGTCTCTTTTCCGACGGTCACTTCTGTTGTCACAACTCTAAGGCTGACCGGTCTTCCCACGGATGCGGTAAAGTCATATGTTGACTGTCCATCGTAACCATATAGATTGCACCGTCTTTCAGCTGATTATAGGTTGTAAGAAATACCTGTGTTCCGTCATCGGAAAATACAGCCGACTTGATTTCCATCTTTGCACCCGCCTGGGTCCGGATAGAAAAATCTCCTTTTTTCACAAGATTTTTGGCATTTCCTGAATATACAGCCGCTACCTTGTTTGCTGCCATCTGTGCAATTCCGGTCATGGAAGTTGCGACAGTGATAACCTTGCTGTCGGAAACCACTTTATTTCCCGCTTTTGCCTGCACGGTGATGGTATAAGTACCTTCTTTTGCCGGAGTAAATGCACCGGTCTTTGTAATCATGGACGAAACATCATTTCCGTTTCCATCCACAGCAGTCCAGACATTGGTGCTGATGGCATTTGCCGGAGTGATACGGAACTGGAACTGATAGGTCTGTCCCACCTGATATTTCAAGACTCCGTTATCTACAATAGAAATTGTTTTCGGCAGTATTTTAATCTTGGCAGACTTAGTCCTGACCGTGCTCACGCACTTCTTCCCTTTGTAAACTTTTGCAGTTACCATCACGGTTTTATTCTTTGCGGCTGCCTTTCCCTGGGTGCGGATTGTCAGACTGTTTGCAGATGTCTTTCCGCTCACGGATGTCGTTGTTTTCTTCAGCTTTGCATAACTTTTTCCGGTGCCGGAAAGGCTCCATTTTACCCTCTGCCCTTTGGTAAGATTGGTTACGGTATATTTATACACCCCCTTACCGGTGCTGTTTTCATAAAGAACCGTATAATTCTTTACAAATTTCGGTTTTGCTGCCGCATCTGCCTGTACTGGAAATACAGAAATAATCATTGCCAGCGCACACAATACAGCAATCAGTTTTTTGCTTTGCAAACGCATAATCTCTCCTCCTTATCTGGTTCACTCGCTACTTAAGAACAACGTCCTTTTGTCTTATATTAGCACACCCTCTGTGCTTTCGCAATTGTTCTGACAGAGGGTGTTTCTTAAGATTTTTTTAATCCAGGGCGATCGCTTCTTCTTCCCGTCTCCGGAGAATATCATATTCATCCGGTTCCATCCCCAGATCCACATAAAAGATCTGCTGCGGATGCGGACAGGATTCCATCGGCTCTCCCTTTTCATCCATCAGTCCCCGCACCGTAACGGTCACATTGCGTCCGTCCGGTTTCATCACTTCGATCTGTTCTCCGACAGAAAATTTATTCTTTGTTCCACCCGGTACATTCCCTTTTCATTTTTCGGACCGACAATTCCCAGATAGGTATATCCCTTTTCATACGTGTTGTTATCGTAAATCTGTGTCTCCTCCGAAGGTTTTCCGTAGAAAAATCCCGTGGTAAACTGGCGGTATGTGCAGCTTTTGATCTGTTCGAGATACCATGGCATATTTTCCTGATATTTCTCCGGAGATTCCAGATAATCGTCAATCGCCTTACGGTAAGTACGCGCCACCGTTGCCACATAAAGTGCGGTCTTCATACGTCCCTCAATCTTAAAACTGTCAATTCCTGCTTCCAGAAGATCCGGAATATGCTCAATCATACACAGATCTTTGGAATTGAAAATATAGGTTCCGCGCTCATTCTCATATACCGGAAAATACTCACCCGGACGCTTCTCTTCAACCACAGAATATTTCCACCGGCACGGATGTGTACATGCCCCGCGGTTGGCATCCCTTCCTGTAAAATAATTGGACAGCAGACATCTTCCAGAATAGGAAATACACATAGCGCCATGTACAAATGTCTCTATCTCCAGATCATCGGAAATGTGTTCCCGGATCTGCCGGATCTCCCGCAGGGAAAGTTCTCTTGCCGTTACCACACGGGTAGCACCGAGTTTCTCCCAGAACTGAAATGTTCCGTAATTGGTGTTGTTTGCCTGTGTACTGATATGGCGGTCAATATCCGGGCATACTTCTCCGGCGATCGTAAAGATTGCCGGATCTGCAATGATCAGAGCATCCGGCCGGTCCGGCTTCATGTTCTGCAGTTCCGTAAGATATTCCCGCACACCGTCAAGATCATAATTATGTGCCAGAATATTTGCCGTCACATAAACTTTAACTCCCCGTGCATGTGCAAATGCAATTCCCTCTGCCATCTCTTCCATGGTAAAGTTTTTTGCCTTGGCTCTGAGTCCGAATGCCTCTCCCCCGATGTAGACCGCATCGGCTCCATAAATAACTGCAATTTTTAATACTTCCAGACTGCTTGCCGGAACAAGCAACTCATTCTTTCTCATCGTTTTCTACCTCTACTTTTGTACTGACTGTAATTCCATCTCCCACCGGCAGCACCGCTGTTACCAGATCTTTCCGGTGCGTTAACTCATACAAATATTCCCGCATCCGTTTGTAAATCGTCCGGTTTCTGCGGATCACCGCATAATGGGACTCAATAATGTCCCCATCCTGCAGCACATTATCCGAGACAAGTGTCCCTCCGGTTTTCAACAGACGCAGAATATCCGGCATAAAATGAATATACTGTCCTTTTGCGGCATCCATAAAGATCAGATCAAACGGCTCGGTGAGTGTCGGAAGGATTTCCGCTGCATCCCCTTCAAGCAGTGTAATCTGCTCTTCTTTCCCTGCTCTCTTAAAATTTTCCCGGGCAATCGGGATTCGCTTTTCATAATTTTCAATCGTGACAATCTCACACGGTACCGGATCATATTCTGCCATCAGAATGGAAGAAAACCCTACCGCAGTACCGACTTCCAGAATTCTTTTTGGTTTTGTCATCGCCAGCAAAAGCTTCAAAAAGCTCTGCATCTCCTTCCGAATAATCGGAACATAGGAATCCAGAGCTTCTCGTTCGACAGCATCCAAAATTCTGGTATTTCCCGTATCCAGGGAATTGATATATGTTACCAGTCGTTCATCTACTATCATATTTATTTCTATTGTGCCTCCGTGCTTTCCACATCCTGCGTATCCGGTACCATCTGCTTTTCTGCAAAGAAACGATACCCGTAATCATAACAGGTCCTGCATAAATGAACGGTTCCATATAAAATCAGCAGGATCAGCATAATAACAAACGCAATTTTAATGAAAGTGAACAAAGCTTTATTCATAATACCCCTATACTTCCATGATAATCGGCATGATCATCGGACGTCTCTTGGTCTCTTTCCAGACGAAATCACCCAGAGCATCTTTTACTTCATTTTTGATCTTGCCCCAATCGGTAATGTTGTGATCCATACAATAATCCATGGTCTTATCGAGAACGGTTTTTGCTTCATCCATCAGACTCTCGGAATTACGTACATAGACGAAACCTCTCGATACGATATCCGGTCCTGCAAGTACCTGTCCGGATCCGTTTTCGAGTGTCATGACGACAATAATAATTCCGTCTTCTGCCAGACGCTGACGATCCCGAAGAACGATATTTCCGACATCTCCGACACCAAGTCCGTCTACCATTACATTGCCAACCGGCACATGTCCGGTCACTTCTGCACCATTCTCATCGATCTCAAGCACATCTCCGGAAGAAAGGATTTTGATATGATCACTGTCATATCCAAGCTCTTCCGCAATCTTCGCCTGTGCAATCAGATGCTTGTATTCTCCATGCACCGGAATCGCGTACAGCGGATTTACCAGAGAATAAATCAGCTTAATATCTTCCTTGCACGCATGTCCGCTGACATGTACATCTTCGAAAATCACATCTGCACCCTTGCGCATCAGTTCATTGATCACACCGGTAACCGATTTCTCATTTCCCGGAATCGGATGGGAACTGAATACAATGGTATCATTTGGCTTAATGGTAACTTTACGGTGCATGCCGGATGCCATGCGGGACAATGCGGCCATGGACTCTCCCTGGCTTCCCGTTGTAATGATAACCGTCTTTTCATCCGGATAATTTTTCAGCTGATCCACATCAATCAGAATGTTATCCGGCAGGGAAATATATCCCAGTTCCGAAGCGATGGATACAATATTGACCATGCTTCGTCCCTCAATCGCAACTTTTCTGCCAAACTTGTCTGCAGAATTGATGATCTGCTGCACACGATCCACATTGGATGCAAATGTCGCAATAATAATTCTTGTATTTTTATGCTCGGAAAAAATGTTATCCAGCGTTTTTCCTACTGACTTTTCGGAATCTGTAAATCCCGGGCGCTCCGCATTGGTACTGTCACAAAGCAGTGCTAACACTCCTTTTTTACCGATCTCGCCGAAACGCTGCAGATCAATGGCATCTCCAAATACCGGTGTATAATCAACCTTAAAATCTCCTGTATGCAGGACAATTCCTGCCGGGGAATAAATCGCAAGTGCCGCCGCATCCTGAATACTGTGATTCGTGCGGATAAACTCTACACGGAAACATCCAAGATTGATGTGCTGTCCGTATTTGACAACTTTTCTTTTACTTTTTTGAGCATATCATGCTCTTCGAGTTTGTGCTCGATCAGGGCATTGGTCAGTCTGGTCGAATAAATCGGCACATTGACATCTTTTAAAACATATGGGATGGCACCAATATGATCCTCATGTCCGTGCGTAATAAAAAATCCTTTGACACGATCAATATTTTCCTTTAAATAAGTGACATCCGGAATCACCAGATCCACTCCGTACATGTCATCTTCCGGGAATGCGAGACCGCAATCCACCACAATAATACTGTCTTCGTATTCAAAGGCAGTAATATTCATACCAATCTGCTCAAGACCTCCCAACGGTATAATCTTAAGCTTACTGTTATTCTGTTTTTCCTGTTTTTTCATAAATCCTCCAAATATAATATTCCGCTCTAATATAAAAGCTGTGTTTCTTCATCCGCAAGTTCAGCAAATATTTTCGCGAGTGCAGCAAACTCTGTATCATCATCTACCATCTCGTAAAATACTTCCTCATCCTGTGTCTTTATTTCTTTTAATATATATGCTTCACTGTCCCCGTTTTCATTGCCATCAGAGACAAGTAAGTATCTGATTCCATTCAGCTGTGTCTGTTCTTCCACAGCAAATTCCACCACCTCATTGGTGTCCGGATCTGTAAACTGAATTTTTTCCATTTATTTTTTCCTTGTATTTTTATTTTTCTTCTGGATGATTTGAAAGATAATCCAGATATCCCTGTAATATAAAAATAGCCGCAATTTCATCTACATATTCCTTGCGGTTTTCTCTTCGAATTCCTGTTTCCATCATCGAACGGTCTGCTGCAACTGTTGTCAGCCGTTCATCCCATAAAATAACAGGGAGACCACAGCGTTTTTCAAGCATTTCCTTGAATTCTTTTGTTTTCTCGCAGCGCTCCCCTTCTGTACTGTTCATATTTTTCGGGTAACCGAGCACAATTTTTTCCACCTCGTACTCGCTTACCAGCTGTTCGATCCGCGCCAGTGTCTGCCTGAGCTTCGTCGGAGCTTTCCTTCGGATAATTTCCACTCCCTGCGCTGTAATTAACAGCGCATCACTCACTGCAACACCCACTGTCTTTGAACCGAAATCCAATCCTAAAATCCGCATAATTCTCCCGTACCGGATTATTCCCAGGAATTGTTTTTGATGTATGCACGTAAAACTTCTTCTACAAGTTCGTCCCGCTCTACCTTCATGATCAGACTTCTCGCATTGTTATGACTGGTAATATATGTCGGATCTCCGGACATAATATATCCTACAATCTGATTCACCGGATTGTATCCTTTCTCACTCAATGCACGGAATACGATCTCTAAAACATCTCTTACCTGTAATTCCGGTTCCTTTTGTACTGTAAAATATTGTGTATTATTTAAATTCTCCATATTCGCCGTCCCTGCCCTTGTTCATTCCAACAAGTCCTGTCCCATCTATTGTATACGAAATTGAGGAAAAATACAAGCGCTATAGTTTCATACGGTAAATCTCATCGGTCAGAGCCGCTTCCACTCTTCCCCTTTTCATCACATTATCAAGCGGTTCTTCCGTTTTTGCCGCGATCTTTACATACTCTTTGGTATATCCAGTATACCACGTTTCTCCGTCAACTTCCATTGGTTCCTCAAAGAGTACTTCTTCCTCTTTTCCCACATAATACGCGCGGAATTCCCTCGACATACTTTCCGCAAGTGCCAGCAGCTGGGCACTGCGCTTCGTCTTGATTTCCTCCGGCACCTGATGTTCCATCACTGCTGCACGGGTTCCCTGCCGTCGGGAATATTTAAAAATATGCATCTCATAAAAATGAATGCGTTTTAAATATTCCTTTGTCTGTGCAAATTCTTCTTCTGTTTCTCCAGGAAATCCAACAATAACATCCGTTGTGATTGCCGGATGCGTAAAGTTTTTCCGTAAAATACTGCATGCATTTTCGTATTCTTCCGTCGTATATTTCCGGTTCATCCGGGCAAGCGTTGCATCGCATCCGCTCTGCAGTGACAGATGAAAATGCGGACAGATCTTCTCCATCTTTGCCAGTTCTTCTGCAAATGTTTCCGTCACGATTCTCGGTTCCAGCGAACCTAAACGGATACGCCGGATTCCCTCCACCTGATGCACCATCTGGATCAGATGCAGCAGACTTTCCCCGCAGTCAATCCCGTAGGAGCTTAAATGAATTCCGGTCAGTACCACTTCCTGATATCCGGACGCTGCCAGACGCTTTACTTCCTCCAGAACATTCTGAACATTTCTGCTTCTCACCCGTCCTCTGGCATACGGAATAATGCAGTAACTGCAGAACTGGTTACAGCCATCCTGTACTTTTATAAACGCGCGGGTATGCTCTGCTGCATGATCCAGTGTCAGCTCCTCAAATGCCTGTTTTTCGTGGTTAATATCCACCACAGCCTCCACCTTTTCTCCTCTGCCCGCAAAGAAAGCATCCAGCCGCTCTACCAGTTCTTTTTTCTGATTATTTCCGATCAGAATATCAATTGCTTCATCACATTTTGCCTCATTCTCTTTGGTCTGTACATAGCATCCGGCAGCAACAACAGCCGCATCCGGATTCAGCTTTTTTGCCCGGTGCAGCATCTGTCTTGATTTGCGGTCCGCCATATTTGTTACGGAACAGGTATTGATCACATAGACATCTGCTTTCTCCGAAAACGGCACGATTTCGTACCCCGCTTCTTCAAGCATCTGCTGCATAGCTTCTGTCTCATATGCATTCACTTTGCATCCCAGATTGTGTAATGCTGCTTTTTTCATTTTTACTCCTTTATACAATTATCTTCATACATTTCTTGACTTTTCCAATAAAAAATATTACTATCAAAGATATAAACAGCATGAGTTTTTCATGAATATTTTCAAGGAGGTTTTCATTATGAAAACAGTACAGATTTCATTAAATTCTATTGGAAAAGTAAAATCATTTGTTAATACCATCTCTCAGTTTGAATACGATTTTGATCTGATTTCCGGCAGATATGTCATTGACGCAAAATCCATCATGGGAATTTTCAGCCTGGATCTTTCCAAGCCGATTGATCTCGCCATCCATACCGAGGATAATCTGAATGAGATTCTGGAAGCTTTAAAGCCATACATTATTTCCCAGTAATTACTTACAAAATCCCCTGTCTGTATTGCAGACAGGGGATTTTTTGTTTCACGGAAATAATTTTCCAAAAACAGATTATTCTGCATCTACCAGAATCGTCTCTGTCGTATCGATTGCTGTCTGCATCAGTTCGTCTATTTTTTCTTCCAGCCGGCACTCTGATTTTTTAATATGTTTCAGGCTTGGCTTGGTAACCGGATGCTTTGCCACGAAAATCGTACAACAATCCTCATACGGAAGAATGGACGTCTCGTATGTGTCAATTTTTTCTGCGATTGATACAATATCCTGCTTGTCCATGGCAATGAGCGGACGGTATACCGGCATATGACACACTTCATTGGTCACAGCAAGGGACTGCATGGTCTGGCTTGCCACCTGCCCGATACTCTCTCCGGTAATCATACCCAGACATTTTCCCTCTTCGGCAAAATGCTCTGCAATTTTCATCATATAGCGGCGCATGATGATAGTCAGTTCCTCATGCGGACATTTCTCATAAATATAAAGCTGGATATCGGTAAAGTTCACCACATGAAGCTTGATCTGTCCGGAATATCTTGCAACTTTCTTTGCCAGGTCAATCACTTTCTGTTTTGCACGCTCACTGGTGTATGGCGGTGCATGAAAATAGGTCGCTTCAAGTGTTACCCCTCGTTTGGATACCATATATCCGGCAACCGGTGAATCGATTCCGCCGGATAAAAGAAGCATTGCACGGCCTGCTGTGCCAAGCGGCATGCCTCCCGGTCCCGGGATCTCTGTGGAATAAATATTGATCATCGGGCGGATCTCGATATGAATCATCACCTCCGGATGATGTACGTCAACGCTGGTTTCCGGAAATGCTTCAAGAATCTTTTCCCCCACTGCTGCATTGATCTCCATGGAAGTCATCGGATAATTCTTTCTGGCACGGCGTGCATCCACTTTGAATGTAAAGTTTTTATCCGGATAGGTCCGGTCCACATAGTCGCATACCACTTTTGCCAGGGCGTCAAATCCTTCATCCTCCACAAGTACCACTGGACAGATTCCGACAATACCAAAAATCCGCTGTAAGGTTTCTACGGTCTCCTCATAATCGTATTCCCCTTCGGTATCCACATAAATACGTCCGTTTTCCTTGCGCACCTGAAAGTTTCCCTCTACGCGTTCCAGATGATATCGGATATTTTGTACCAATGCATCTTCAAACAGATACCGGTTCTTACCCTTAATGGCAATTTCTGCATATTTAATCAAAAATGATTTATACATACTGCTCTCCTTTTTCTAATGTCTTGTATATTTCTGCAGCATTGGAATCAATGCCGCCATCTCTTTTACTGCATAATCAATCTCTTCTTCCGTTGTCTCCACGCAAAAGCTAAACCGGATGGTCGCATCTAAAAATTCCGGCTTTAATCCAATACTTTTTAGCGTATGACTGACGGAAGGCTTATTGGAGGAACATGCACTTCCTGCTGACACATAAATTTCTTTATCCTCTAACGCGTGAAGCAAAACTTCCGCACGCACGCCTTTGGTGCTGACACTGACAATATGTGGTGCATTCCTGCGATCCGTATGTCCGTTCACCTGCACCCCCGGAATTTTGGTCACTTCCTCGATAAAATGCTCACGTAATGTATACATCCGCTCTATTTTTTCATCAAAATCCGTATAGATACGTTCCGCTGCAACACCCAGTCCTGCAATCGCTGGAACATTTTCCGTGCCGGAACGCATTCCCCTCTGCTGTCCGCCTCCGTTTAACAGCGGATGAATTTTCGTCTTGTCTTTGATATATAAAAATCCGCTTCCTTTCGGTCCATGAATCTTATGTCCGCTGACCGAGAGAAGGTCTACATGCATTTTTGCCGGATAAATTCTCATTTTTCCATAGGACTGAATGGCATCCACATGAAAAAGCGTCTGTGGATTACACTGTTTGATCAGTGCCCCCGCTTCCGCGATCGGCTCCACCGCTCCGACTTCATTATTTACCTGCATGAGGGAAACCAGAATGGTATCCGGCCGGATTGCCGCTTTCAGATCGTCCAGAGAAATCACACCATAAGCATCTACCGGAAGATATGTGACTTCATATCCGTGTTCCTCCAGATATGCCATCGTTGCCGACACGGACGGATGTTCAATGGACGTCGTTATCACATGTTTTCCACTTCGCTTGTTTGCCTCTGCCACACCGATAATTGCAAGATTATTGGACTCAGTACACCTGACGTAAAACAGATTTCTTTTTCCTGTACCTTTAATGTCTTTGCAATTTTTTTTCTTGCATCGTTCATATAATTTTCGGCGATCACGCCTTTGTTGTGCAGGGAAGATGGATTTCCATAATCCTCCGTCAGTAATTTTACCACCAGCTGTGCCGCTTCCTCACAACATCTTGTCGTTGCCGAATTATCCAAATATGCTTCCATTTTTCCCCTTCTTATATATCCAATTCGTATATCAGCATGGAAAGTGTTGCCATTCCTGCTGTTTCTGTGCGCAAAATACGTCTGCCAAGAGAGATCCGATGCATGTCTTTATCCAGCTGCGCAATCTCTTCCGGGGAAAATCGCCCTCCGGACCGATCATTACTCCGATGGACGCCCCTTCCGGAATCGAGCGAAAGATCTCTCTTGTTGCTTCCATGCCTCTTTCATTCTCATACGGAACCAGGACAACGTCCAGCTCCTTTGCCTCTGCCAATGCCTGTTTCCAGGAAAGTGGCATCTGAATCTGCGGAATCACGGTCCGCTTCGACTGTTTTGCCGCACTCTCTGCAATTGCCTGCCACCGCTTACATTTGCTCTGTGCCTTCTTTTCATCCAGCTTTACCACACAGTTTTTCATGGCAACCGGTATGACGGTATAGACACCAAGTTCCACGGTCTTTTGTATGATCAGTTCCATCTTATCACTTTTAGGAAGGCCCTGAAAAAGATACACCTTATGGGAAAACTCTGTTCCCATTTCATCGGTATCCTCTATCTGTGCCCAGACCTCTTCCTCTGTAATTTCCAGAATACGGCAAAAATACGATCTGCCGCTCTGATCGCTGATGCGGATTTTCTCCCCTGTCTTCATGCGCAGCACATGACCGATATGATTGACATCACCGCCCACAATGCAGATCCGATCCTGCTGCACCTGTTCATCTTCCACAAAAAACTGGTACATACCCTGCTCCTACTGTTTCTGTGCGGTAATATTTACCCACTCACCCTGATGATTGATTTCCACTACAGTAAGTCCTGCTGCTTCCATCGCTTCTTTTACTTCGTTTTCCTTAAAATCAATGATGCCGGAAGTGATAAAATAACCACCCTGTTTTAATCTGGCCGGAATGACCGGTGCCATGGCAATGATAACTGGTGCTAAAATATTTGCCACAACAATCTCATATTCCTCTGTCCCAACCTTTTCCTGAAGTTCTTCATCATCAATCAGATTTCCCACATAAAAGGTTCCCAGAGACAAATCGAGATGGTTTACCTGCATATTATCCCTTGTAGAAGTCATGCAGTCTGCATCCAGATCCGTTCCCACGACTTCTCTTGCGCCGAGTTTTAATGCCACAATCGATAAAATTCCACTGCCACATCCCACATCCAGTACTTTCGGATGTTTTCCTTCCACATATTTCTGTAACTGCCGGATGCAAAGCTGTGTCGTTTCATGTTTTCCTGTTCCGAAAGAAATTCCCGGATCGATCTCAATCAGAAATTTATCTTTGTCTTCTTCCTTTAATTCTTCCCAGGTCGGTTTGATTAATATATCATCAATGGTAAAAGAAGTAAAATATTTTTTCCAGTTATTGATCCAGTCAAGATCTTCTGTTTCGGAAGATGTAATAACACCGCTTCCCACTTCCACCATGTCACGCAGTTTCTCGAGTCCGATCTTTACCTGCTTTAAAATCTCCGTCTGATCACTGCCGTCTTCTTCCACATAAAAGCTCACATGGCTGATGCCCTCATCCGGAGGAAGTTCCGGCAGAAAATCAATAAACATATCCGCCTGGTCTTCTTTGGTAAGCGGAATATTGTCTTCAATCTCTATTCCCTCAATGCCCAGATCCATCAGCATGGAACTCATAAAATCCTCTGCTGCGGTCGTTGTCTCAATTGTATATTTTTTCCACTTCATGTTACCATCCTCTCAATTCTACACTAAGGCATACTGTATATATCATACCTTATTTCCAATAAAATTTCAAGAAAACATTGTACATCAAAAAAACCCATGTTATAATATAGGGGTTAAGTTGATAGTTATACAGTTATAGGAGAAAACAATAAATGGATAAACGCAATCTTGTAGAAGGACTTCAGAAAGCATTCAACACCGATGACCGGCAGCGAAATACTTCTGATACCAGTGATGTAGAATATAAAGAGAACACCAATACTCTCTATATCAAAAAACAGAGAACCTACAATATGGAAGAAAACATTCAGTCCGCCACTGCCATGTCAGAGGAGGAGATTTTTAAGCGTCTTCATGAGGAACGACATTAAACATGTTAAACATGCATAAAACAGCCATACGGTCTGCGGACAGACCGTATGGCTGTTTTAATTTTTGTACACAGCACAAAGCTTATGATACTCACTGTTAATTTCCTGAACGGTATTCTTGTCCCCATCCGGATGATAAATTTTGATCAGGTCTTTATAACGTTTCTTAAGAGACTGTCTGCTCTCTACTCCGGAGAAGAACATTTCTCCTCTGATAACAGGCTGCTCTGCTGTCACGGAAAAATCGCTTACCCGCTGATAGAAAGCTTTCTGCTTCTTCACATGTTCTTTCTCTGTTGCAAGTTTCACCAATTCTTCTTCGAGTATTTTAAATTTCATATTGAAAAGCTTCTGCTGCTGTTCCAGACGGCGGTCTTCAATCTCCACCCCGG
>ERZ791624.192-NODE-192-length-45261-cov-2.001327_pt1 | contig 45261 bp, 43 predicted proteins | sample MGYA00510058_ERZ791624 | MGnify/ENA primary metagenome ERZ791624 (study PRJEB30046, sample SAMN00715158) | human gut metagenome | study: EMG produced TPA metagenomics assembly of the A metagenome-wide association study of gut microbiota in type 2...
CTTCAGAAGCTTCTGGATGTCCCGGACGACCGTCGGCGCGACCTTCTTCTCACTACCGTCTTCGCTCTCGTTCCAGTTCTGTGTCTGAAGCTGCTTGTAGAAATACTCAAGGTAGCGGACGTTAATCTGCTCCAGCTTTGCGTTGCCCATCAGCGGGATAATGTACTTCTGGATCAGATGCCGGTTGCGTTCATATGTCTTGACGCTCCAGTGCTCCTTTCCGTACATGTTGATATATTCTGTTACGAGGTCGCCGACCGTCATGACGCTTGGCGGAGCCAGGAGGCCGTTGGCTTTCTTGAATTCAATCTCAGACGCCTTCTTCTTCGCCTCGGCGTAGGTATCGCAGGTGATATCATTCGATGATATTGCAACTACGCGGGATTTAGTGCGTGAAGGCATTATCAAGGCAACTATCTGCCAGCAGCCAGTCCGGCAGGGCAATATGGCCCTCTCCGTAATATTTGACTACCTGATTGAAGGGCGAAAACCTCAATACAATCGCCTATATACAGATATCCAAATAAAGGTCAAGGCCAATATTGATTTTTAATGACGGCGGAAACCACGCGTACCACTACAGAACACGGAGGAAAAGCCTGATGAAGTTTACTTGTGAGATTTCAGATGAGAAAAAGGCATATCTGGAGAAAGAGTACAGGGAATACGTGAAGAGGACGCCGATGAGCAAAGATGAACGGTAACTGGTAGATAGTCCGTGTCTTGAGACCGCTGGCCAAATTTTTTAGATGTTTCCAGAACTCTGAGGACATCTTGGGAAGGAGGCCTGTATTGAACGAAGAAAAGCATGCAATAAAACTTGCCCACTGGACAAGCATTATTCGTGAGGCAAACACAAGCGGCAAGACGATCGTGCAATGGTGCAGCGAGAACCAATTATCTATCCGTAGTTACTACTACTGGCACAAGCGGGTGATGCACAGCACATATAAGACTTTGATTGAGAACGGTTTTCAGTCTCCGTCCGAGCTGCCGGAAGCGAATTCTGAGAAGACTACTGCTCCAGTTCCGGTTTTCGCAGAGCTGAAGCCGCCTGCTGTTTGTAAATGGGGGAGTTCCGCAGCCGGGATCATTCTGGAATCGGGAAACTTTAAGATCCACATTGAGGATGGCTTTTCCGAAGAATGCCTGGAGAAAGTGATACGGGTGATCAGTCATGCTCAATGCCGCTGCCGCCACTGCTTTCAAAAAGGTATACATAGCCTGGGACGCACCGATCTCAGATATGGGGTCATAGGATTGGCAACACTCGTGAAAACAAAGTTCCATCTGGATCCTTATGACAAAGGACCACTCTTTCTGTTCTGCGCCTGCCGCACCGACAGGATCAAGGGCCTCCTCTGGGAAGGGGACGGTTTCCTGCTTCTTTATAAACTTCTCAGCGATGGCCGATTCAAGTGGCCAAGGAATACAGACGAACTGAAGGAGCTGACTGCGGAACAATACCGGCTTCTCATGGATGGATTTACGATCGAAAAGGCAATGAGAGCCATCCCAAGTACATAGCCTGATGGAAAAAGAGGTGATAAAATTTGAAATTTATCACCTCTTTTTCTTGGCATTTATGTAGTTATAAACTATAATAAATATATCACCACATAAGGAGGCCATGGGATGGCAACAATTAAGCAGTACAACAAGAAAACAGGCACGACATACGTCTACGAATCGCATTCTTACTGGGATAAGGAGCGGAAACAGCATCGGTCTGACAGAAAACTGATTGGTAAGATTGACCCTGAGACCGGCGAGATTGTACCTACAAAAAAGAAGAAAACGGCGGCCCCGGTGGATGAAGAGGCGCAGTCCCGGGAGGTTGAAAAACTGAACCAGCAGCTTTCCGAGTACGCGGCTGTGATCAGCGGCCAAAAAGAACAGATTCGTCAGCTGAAGGATGAACTACGCAGGCGGGACCAGATGATCCAGAAGATACGGGCGATCATTGCGGAATAAACAAAGGTCAAAGAGTCTGGCGAAAGGAGGCCGTCCATGAGGACAAAGAAAAAGATGGATTACCGTTTTCTCATTATACGGAGGACGACCTGCGGACCCTTGACCATGAAGCACTTGTCTGGGCATACTGTCTCCTGCAGGACCGTTTCGAGCATCTGAGGGACTATGACCTGCCGAACCTGGAAGAAAAGTACCGGATCAGGCTGGTCAAACAGTTCGGACGTTCTACAGAGAAGAGTTCGGCGCTGACCGGACACAGCCAGGAGGCAGAGAAGGAAAAGAAGAACGATGCTCCGCAGAAAAAGGACAAAGTTCAGAAAGAGCATCCTGTCAGGCATGCCGGATGCACCGACAAAGTGAAAAAGAACCTCACAGTGGTCGACGAACAGATTGAACTCACCCCTGAGGAACTTGAAAAGATTATCGCTGCAGTCAGGCACACAGGAAAGATGAAGGCCGGTTCTCTGATGACCCCGGACATTCTGGCGGAGATCATAAACGACCGCTGTGTCCTTCAGCTGCCTATGAACCGAATTGCCCAGGACTTCAGCCGCAACGGATTCCCGCTCACACGGAAGGCCATGGCGAGATGGTGCATCGATATCGGTTTCCGGTACATAGAACCCCTGATTTTCCGGATGCTGGGCCTTCTGAAGGAACAGAAATACCTGCATGCGGATGAAACCTTTCTGACGGTCGGCCATACCCCGTCCGGAGAGCGGCAGGAATGCCGCCAGTGGGTGTTCCGAACGTCATCTCTCCTGGATGCTCCGCAGATCATTGTGTTCTGGTTTGATGAGACCAGATCGACGGATGTCCTCCGGGAACTGTTCGGGGACACGGAAGGTCTTGTTATCATCTGCGACGCGTATATCTCCTACCAGACTTTTGCAAAAGAAAAGGGAGATACGACCATAGCGAATTGCTACACCCACGCTAGGAGGAACTTCACGGACATCATCAAGGCGATTCCCGGTTTTAAAAATCTCACAGAGGAAGAGCAGAACGAGATCCTGTCCTGCCGCATCGTCAGAATGATCGACCACATCTTCAAACTGGAAAGAGAACTGAAAGACCTTGACGCTGAAAGCAGGCTGACAATGCGTCAGGAAAAAGCGGTCCCAATGGTCGATGAACTTTTCGATTTTCTTCGTTCACTTCCGGATTCGGACTTTGACAAGAGCAGCAAGCTTTACGAAGCCGTGAATTACATGAAAAACCAGGAAGACAGGTTTCGGGTGTTTCTCCGGGACGGCAGCGTTCCGGTCCACAATTCCAGCTGCGAACAGGCGATCTTCCCCCTCTCTTTAGAAAGGAACAACTGGAAATGCATCGATTCCATCGACGGCGCAATCACACTCGGCTACTATTATTCCCTGACAGAGACCGCCAAAGCGAACGGAGCAGTACCGCTCTACTATCTGAAATATCTTTTCGAACGGCTGCCAGCGCTGTTTGAGGCATCCGGAGGAAAACCGGCGCCAGAATCGTTTGACGTCTTCATTCCATGGTCCGAAGACTACCGGTCATACGAAAGAAAGGCAATCGACGATCTGAGTGAAACTTTGAAGCAATGGAAACCGGCCTCGTAACGGAGGCCTTGTTTCCGACCCTCAAAAACAGCCGAGTGGGAGAATATGCATTTTTCGTGCATCCCTCCAAAAGTGCAAACTCTTGAAAAGGAAAACGGCTCATCTCTGGACCGTTTTTGTTTTTGTCAACCGCATCTACTATCTACCGGTTACAATGTTTCCGGGCCGGTCTAGGACATTGTTTCGGCCAAGGTGCAGCGCTATTCCAAGGTATTCTTGACACGAGCCTCCAGCGCGCATGCTTCATATGGAAATGCGGCAAAGCGCTAAATGCGATACTTGCCAGAGGCGAAAAGATTATCATGTGCGCACCTAATGTCAAGAACCTTCCGTGGAATAACGCTGCAATTCAATAGCCGTGACTACTGCAATTGTAGCCGGATAATTGAGCCCCCACTCGCCAGTCAATACGGCCGTTTGCCCCTTGTGTAAACAGCAAGTACTTTTGCTGATGAACAGGGACGTGGTTCTATTTAACGCTTGCGGTCATCTCATTGTGCGAACATATGGTTTCCCCAGGGATGCGGGATCAGAATCGTTCTTCTTCACTGCGCTGATGATAAGTACTATCACAGTCAGGATATATGGCAACCCGGAGAAAAACTGTGTCGGCATCTTAACTCCGAATGCCTGCATCTTAAACTGAAGGGCATTTGCTGCACCAATAAACACGGAAGATAGAAATACTCCAATGGGATTCCGGCGTCCGAAGACAACCAGAGACAATGATATATAACCACGGCCTGAAGTAATATTTTCAGAGAATACACCTAGTTGCCCAAGGGTCAGATAGGCGCCTCCTATTCCACTCATGATGCCATTAAATGCTGCCGCAAGATACCTGGTTTTATATACAGATATTCCTGCTGTATCTGCGGCTTGGGGATTCTCTCCTACAGCAACAAGAGAGCTTCCCCATGCAGTCTTTTTCAGAAAAAACATCATGGCGATAATGATAATATAGAGAAGGTACACGACGATATCATTGCTGAAGAATGAGCGTCCAATCAGAGGAATAGACGACAAACCTGGTATTGTTACCTGTTTCAACGTATCGATTTGCGGATATGATGATGCATAATGATTCACCAGCAGTTGATAGAAGAAGCTAGTCAGTCCCAGAGCAAACATGTTAAAGGCTGTACCTATTACGTTCTGGTTTCTTCGAAGATAAATTGCGAAAAAAGCCTGACCAAGGCTAATCAGCATTCCTGCCAACGCTGCTGTCAGAAATCCAATCAGAAGGCTTCCAGAAAAATATGCAGCAGTAAATCCAAAGAACGCTCCGCAGAGCATATTTGCCTCCAACCCAATATTGATGACTCCAGATTTCTGTGAAATGGCTTCTCCTAAAGACGCATAGGCAAATGGAATCCCCATTCGAACAGCTGATGTCAGGAAGGATGTGAAAAAGTTCAGATTCAATACAGGTGTCATTGCACCAGCCCCTCCTTTTTCTTTTCACTCGGATGAAGTTCTCTCCAGATAGCTGGAAGGTTCCCACATAGAATCATAAGAACAATAAATCCAATAATGATGGAAACGATTGCATTAGGAACCCCTAATGAACGCTGCATGGATTCTGTTCCGACTTGCAGCATAGCTAGTAGAATAGAAATAATAAGCACTCTCACAGGTTGGTTGCCTGCTAATAGTGCAACCAGAATTGCAATAAAGCCGTTTCCGGAGGATACTCCTTCTAGAAGGCGGTGTTGCACGCCAAATACTTCGTTAAATCCTGCAAGGCCTGAAAGGCCTCCTCCAATAATCGCAGAAAGGACCAATGTCCTGTTTACCGGAAAACCCGACACATATGCAGCTCTTCGGCTAGTTCCTACCATCTTCATTTCAAAGCCAAATGTTGTCTTATTCAGGAGAAACCACACTAGGGCAACTGATGCCACAGCAAGAATGATTCCTGCATGAAGTCTTGTAGGGTGAAGAAGAACGGGCAGGCATACGCTTCCCGGAAGAGAAGCTGTCTGCGGAAGTGAACTACCCGGTTCCTGAAGAATGCCGCGAATTGCAATGCCTACAAACATCGTGGCAATGTAATTAAACATAATCGTATTCACAGTTTCAGAAATTCCCAGGTAGTTTTTCATCAATGCCGGCAGGAGAACCCAGATACCTCCTGCAGCAAAGGCCGCCAGCGCGGCAATAACAGCGCGAAAGCTTCCAAGCTGCTCCGGAAGGAGAAAAACAACCGAAGTTGATGCAAGTGCTCCCATATAAAACTGACCTTCTGCCCCAAGATTAAAGAAACCAGAGCGAAAAGTGATCGCAATACCTAATCCAAGGAATATTAGTGGTGTTGCCTTTACGAATACCTCTGCTATTCCATTTGCCGTACCGAAGATTCCCCAGCAAATAGCCTTTACGGCAGCAAGAGGGGAAGCACCAGATACAAGAATCAGCACAGTAAACAGAAGGAACACTGCCCCAATGCGTACCAGTAAAAATATGGAACCTCCCGTATCTAATTTTTTCACCTGACTCATATTGCCACCTCCGAGAGTTTCCGTCCTCCCATCATCAGACCAATAACTTCATTTGAAAGGGATGAGGTGTTTTCAACAATTCCCATCACCTCGCCACCATGCATCACTGCAATTCGGTCGGACAAAGACAATATTTCTTCCAGATCCGTAGAAAACAGAAGGATACTGCACCCCTGATTTCTGCGAACCATAAGCTGATTTCTAACGAATTCGGTTGCCCCGATGTCAAGTCCTCTTGTTGGTTGACAAGCGACGATTACTTCACCATTGGACATTAGTTCCCTCGCCAGAAGAAGTTTCTGCTGGTTTCCTCCAGACAAAAGCCGTATCTTTGTATCCGGCCCCGGAGTCTTGATCTCATATTCTTCTGTTAGTCTCTCGGTTGTTTTCCTTATAACTGGAAAATGAAGAACTCCATATGACGAATATGGTTTTCGGTAATAAGAGCGGACTACAGCATTTTCAGCAACAGATGCATCCATGATCAGTCCATCCCGATGACGGTCCGAGGGGACATATGATATCCCTTGTTCCCATCTGTTCCGGATATTGCCATGGACAGGCTCATCATTGAGAATAATATCCCCCTCTGACTGTGTTCTGATTCCTGTTATGACCTCTGCCAGTTCACTCTGACCATTTCCGTCCACACCAGCAATGCCCAGGACCTCACCTTTCCGCACCGTGAGGTTGATATGGTCCAGTACTTTTCTGTTTCCCTGCCGGAGCGTAATATCATGAAGTTCTATTGCAATATGACTCTGATCCGTATGTGCTCTTATCTGTTTTTCAGCCATCGAATTGCGGCCAATCATGTAACGGGACAATTCCACTTCATTTGTTTCGGATGCAGATACCGTACAGATATTCTTTCCGTTTCTGAGTACGCTGATTCGATTGCATACGCTCATAACTTCTGACAGATTATGTGCGATTAATATTATGCTATGGCCTTCTTTTGCAAGTGTTCTGAGAATATTAAAAAATTCCTGTACTTCCTGTGTTGTTAGTACAGATGTTGGCTCATCCAGAATAAGTAGCTCTGCATTTCGGTAAAGGGCTTTCAGAATCTCAACTCGTTGCTGCTCTCCAACCGATAGTTGGTCGACCCGACGGTTCAGATCTACTTCCAAACCATATTTTGCGCAAAGGCTTTTTACCTTTGCTTCTTCATCTTCTTTATGGACAATTGGATAACCAGGAAGGCGCAGTCCAAGCAGAATATTATCCAAGGCAGTCATTTTTCTGACAAGCATAAAATGCTGATGCACCATCCCGATCCCTGCTGTGATTGCATCTTCCGGCCTTGTGATCTCAATCGGACTTTCCTTCCAGAATACCTGGCCGCCATCTGCTCTATAGAGGCCATAGAGGATATTCATAAGCGTAGTTTTGCCTGCTCCGTTCTCTCCCAGAAGTGCATGGATCTCACCCTTTTCAACGGTCAAACTTACCTGGTCCAGAGCTTTTACCCCGGGAAAAACTTTTGAAATGTTCTGCATTGAAAGCAAGCCCATTCCTTTACCGCTCCTTCCTGCCACAGTATTGATTGGCTTCCCTTATTCCACTGAGTTTGCCGTGATAGATACAGAAATTGCCGCTGCCATAGCGTTGGCAAGCGGCAACCTCTTTGTTCGCTTAAACAGAAATTATGAATACTCTATCATGATAGCTTAGTCATCGGAGGTCTGCTCTTCAATAACAGGAACCACAAGAGATCCATCTATAATCTGCTGTTTCAGGTCTTCAATTTCCTTCTTCACATCATCTGGAATCTTATCTTCGAAGCTATGATAAGGAGCAAGATTCACAACCCCGTCCGCAAATCCATACATATGCTGACCGCCCTTAAACTCGCCCTTCATGGTCTGCTCAACAATCTTCAGCAGGACATCGCCATAGCTATACATATCTGAGCAGACAACTGTGTCAGGAGCCAGAGCATTTTGATCGGAAGCGGCTCCCATAGCAAGAGCCCCTCGCTCCTCGCAGGCTTTAATTGCTCCAGTCCCGGCAGTATTAGCCCCATGGCCGATTACATCTGCCCCAGAATCAAGCATCGCAATTGCCGCTTCCTTAGCCATATCCACGTCTGTAAAGGAATCAAGATAAGTGGTCATTACTTTAATCTCGGGATTTGCTGTCTTAGCCCCAAGTTTGAAAGCCTCAGCAGGCTTTATAATTGAAGGTTGGGCTGGTCCGGCGACAAACCCGACTATTCCACTCTTTGAGAGCTTCGCAGCCAGATATCCAAGCAAATAACGGCTCTCCTGATTCGCAATCTGGCAGGACAGAACATTATCTGCCTCTACATTGCCTTCAAATACTACAAAATCTGTATTCGGGTATTTTTGCGCAACCGTCATTGCTGGATCCCCAAACTGAAATCCCAGTCCAATAATCAAGTCATACCCCTGTGCAGCATAATCATTAAGGGCTGCCTCCATATCTGTTGTCTGGAGATTTTCAGTATAAGAGATATCGATCCCATACTTCTTCTGAGCAGCTACAAGTCCATCATATGCCAGCTGACACCAACCATTGTCATTTGCTGGACCCGTCAAGCAAAGTGCAACCTTGATATGTTTCCCCTCTGCCTCTGTGCCGGCCTCCGTTGTGCCCTCCGCCAAGCATACTGACGCAAGCATAACAAGTGACATTAGCACTGCAACCATAGACAACACAATTTTTTTCATAACATAGCCCCTCCTTTTCTAATGTTAATCGAAAGATTGCTTTCAATTCGAAATTATTATAAAAAAATGGACTTTCCTTCATGTCAATGTTGTTTTTTGACTCATTTTAGAAAAAACATAAAGTTGGCTATATGTAAATTCAGCAGTAAAATAACAATGTTCCGGCGATTCCTGCCAAGATTGTATTAGAAGAGGATCATGCCATGAAAATAGGAGATTTTTCCGATCTCACAAAGCTGCCTGTGATGACTATTCGATATTACATGAGTCTAGGTCTTTTTTCCCCGCAGAAGGCGGCACGTAATTGGGATTTTACCGAAGATGATCTGGTCAGGGCAGAAAAGATAAAAATCTATAAACAATGCGGTTTTTCTCTGGAAGAGATTACAGAATTGGTGAACCTTGGCACCGATGGCCAATCCATTAGCCGCATGAATACACTTGCCGAAAGTCAGAGGCAAAACATTCTGCAGAGAAGGTTGGTCCTGGAAGATGCGATGGAAAAGCTCAATCGGAAAGTTAATGAACTGGAACAGTATCGTGCCGGTCAGGATAGTCACGGCATCCCCCTGCGATTGTTCGCATTGATTGAATGTCCCTATTGCTCAAGATCCTTGCATTGGGAACATATCTGTGTAGACTATAACCAGATTACAAGCGGAGAGGCTCGATGCTCGTGTGGATTTCATGCTTCCGTGGAAGACGGGATCCTGGTTTCCGGGAATTGCATATCGCCGATTATTAAACCGGTTGATACGAAGATTTTAACGCTCAGGAACCGATCAGCCAAAGATACGACTTACATCGAAGGGTTTAATCAATGGCTGTTTCAGCGGCTAAAAGAGAAGAAGCTTTATCAGAAAATCATCTATGAAGATGTCCTTGATACATACAGTTTTCTGAACAAAAGTATTCTACAGATTCGCAGTGAAGCCCTGTATATTCTCTGTGATACAAGCCTTGATGTAGTCAGGTACTATAAAGAGTGTATTCACAGCTCCTGCCCGGATGCACAAGTATTGTTTATGGCAGATGATGGTATTCACCATGCCTTGAAAAAGAATTGTATCGATATTGTCATAGACTGCGCTTCATCAGAAGTTTACCAGAAATTCGGTTATGCGTCTTCTTCTGCCTGTCTGCAGCAATATGTTCATCCTGATTCCATGATCCTTGGGCGTTTTTCGTGTCTGATTAAAAAACAACCAGGAATCCATAACCCAGAAGAGATCAACGGCATACGTTATAATCTTTCTGTACTTCAAAGAAGTCTGAATGACAGTGGAGTCAGAATAGACGACGAAAAGTATGGCAATGAAAATGTAGATCCCCGTGTCTACAATGGGTGTCTTCCCGGCGACATTATCAAGCCTTATGCTTTTGTAGGACATTGGCAGTGAAGATTAAGCAGCTTTTCCTGCTCATATGTCTCATCCATCTCTTTCTGAAGGGATTGTCTTTGCTTGCTGAAGATCTCAATAAGATGCTGCATATCCTGCGGCTGAAAGGCACTGAACTTCCTATATAGCGTTATTACTTCCAGTATATCCTTCAAAGAAAAGCGCATCTGCTGAAGTTCCACTGCATAATCCATATCACGAATACAGTTACGGTTAAACCGGTATTGTCCATTCTTTACTTCTGGAACAAGAATTCCATACTGAATATAATACCGAATTTTGGATGGCGCTACGTTGTATTTTCTGGAAAATTCCCCGATTTTCATAAATAAGTTCCGAAATAATTAATGGTATCTATCCTGATTTCTTTATTATTTCTATCATATCAATTTGAAATAGTAAAGTCCACTTTAATTGTTATCCGAAAATGACAGATTTCGGTTCTTGACGTGAAGGCAACCCTAACTGATTTACTTTCTACAGTTTATATCAATGACGTTCTGGCATCTCTTCAGGTCTGGACGAATGAAAGTGTTTTGCAGGAAACTTCAGATATGCACATGCAAGAAGGGGGGATTTTGGTCATGGCAAAAATATTATTTCGTAATGTAAAGGCTATTGTGACGTGTGATCCAGATGATTCTGTATATTACGATGCAGATATGCTGGTAGATGGCCCTGCTATTATTAAGATTGGTAGAAATATACCCTCAGAAGGTGCTCTGGTGATTGATGGTCATGATAAATTCATGTACCCTGGCTTGATCAATACGCACCATCATTTTTTCCAGGCATTTGTACGGAATCTCATTACCATTGACCGCCCTAATATGACTGTCATGCAATGGCTTGCAAAAGCACAGGAAACTTTTCAGATGGTGAACAGTGATGTTATTTACTATGCATCGCTCACCGCTATGGCTGATTTGATAAAACATGGGTGCACGACTGCATTTGACCATCAGTATATGGATAATGACGACTCGGAAAGCTGCCCCATTGATCGTCAGTTTGAAGCAGCTCAGCTTCTTGGGATGAGATTTCATGCGGGACGCGGCGGTAGCACACGCAGTATCGCTGAAGGGAGCTTTGTCCCAGAATGCATGTGTGAAACAACGGATTCCTTTCTTTCAGACTGTGACCGACTGATTTCCAAATTTCACGATTCAGGTAAATATTCTATGCGGCAGATTGTTATAGCTCCCACCCAGCCGTTCAGCTGTAAAGAAGAGACATTCATTGAATCTGCAAGACTTGCTCGCAGGCGAAAAGTGAGACTCCACACCCACCTGAATGAAGGTGAGGTTTCACAGATGATTTCACGAACAGGAATGCGTACCTTGAAATGGGCTGAAAAAACAGGTTTTATCGGGCCGGATGTATGGATTGCCCATGGACGTGAAACTACACCGGAAGAATACCATGTTCTTGCTGAATATGGGACAGGAATTGCCCACTGTCCTGCACCGACCTTCTATGGGGCAACAGAGATGCTGAACATCCCTGCCATGAAAAAAGCTGGCATCATTATTTCTCTCGGAACAGATGGGTGTTCGACAAATGAAGGTTCCAACATGCTAGAAACAGTCCGTCTGGCATATCTGATGCAAACATTCCGTAATAAGGACAAGACAGGATGCCCCAGTCCATACGAAATACTAAAGATGGCGACAGTAAATGGCGCTAAAGTATTGGGCAGAACAGATATAGGGTATCTGAAAGAAGGAATGGCTGCTGATCTTTTTCTGATTGATATCGGGACTTTGGAATATGCTGGTGCCCTTCATGACCCAATGAATATCATACCTAAACTAGGAGTAGCCGGACCAGTATGGATGACGATGATCAATGGTCGGATTGTTTTCGGGATGGCAAACTACCTGGTATTGACGAAAGAAGGCTAGCCAAAGAAGGGGAAGAGGTTTGTACCCGTGTCCTGCGAAATCATTGCGATGTATTTTCCCAACTTAAATCTGTTCTAAGCGTATACGCCAAATGACAAACCATAATGTTTATGTATAGGAGAATATAATGAAAAAGCAAAACTGTGATTTGATGATAGTTGACTGTGATGTTGTCCTTCCGGATTTTTCATTGTTACAAACGCTGCAATTACTGTAACAGATGGAAAAATCTGTGACATCGGCAATGTCGCTGATATCCTCAGCAAATACACTGCTTCCTCAACTATCAAAGGAGATGGAAAGCTCGCAATCCCGGGAATGTATGACTGTCATACTCATACTGTACAACAGCTTCTGAAGGGCGGTACAATCGATGAACCTCCTATCATCTGGCGAAGGATACTCGTGCCCTATGAGTCTACAATGACGCCTGAAGATCGGTATCAGGCTGCAAGGCTGTACTGCATCCAGGCTCTGAAAGCAGGCATCACAATGTTTGCAGACGCAGGCAGCATGGATATGTCTGGAACGATTCACGCTATAGAAGAGACAGGGATTCGGGCAGCTGTTGCCCGGGTAGGAAGAGATCTCGATTCTGAGCTTCCGGAATCAATGTGTGACCGAACGGCTGACAAGTGCATTCAGGCTCAGGAACAATTATATAAAAATTATCACAATACTTGTGGCGGACGTTTAAAAATCTGGTATTCCATTTCTTCCCCTATGTCAGCATCTCCCGAACTGGTGGATGGCATTTCTGCTGCAGCAAGAGAAGGGAAAACAGGCATTCACATTCATCTTGGGGAGCACCCCGCTGAAGTCCAGACCTGTTTAAAACGTTTTGGTATGAGGCCACCTGAATTTATGGCAAAGCACGGCGCATTAGGGCCAAATGTTATTGCTGCCCATTGTATTCAGATTACAGATTTTGATATACGACTCATGGCAGAATACGGAGTGAATGTAATCCACTGTCCCACTGCAAATCTTCAGACGCAGGGTATTCCAAAATTACTGGCTGAAAGAGCAGCTGGTATCAATATAGCATTGGGGAATGATGGAGCCACAACATCCAGGCAGGATATGTTCGGTCAGGCTCAACTTCTGAAATACGTTTGCCAGGCTGTATATGGAACCCCAGTCTTTGAACCGATCGTCCTTCCATTGAAAGAGGCATTCAACATGATGACTTTGAACGGAGCAAAAGCACTTGGCGTTTCCGATGTCCTTGGCTCTCTTGAACCCGGAAAAATTGCAGATATTGCGCTCCTCAACATCGATAAAGTCGATTATCAGCCATCCAGAAACATTCTTAACACCATGATGATGGTAGCTTCTGCTAATGATATTACAGACGTAATAATTGGAGGTAAAGTGATCCTAAAAGATAAAGAATTTACTGAACTAGATGAAGAAAAAATTCTATATGAAGGGAAGGCACAAATGCAAAAGATGTTGCTCGCTAAGGCCGGTGTATAGCTAACATCTAATGAGTTTCGACTATTGGTATTTCATTGTCTCCCAGATATACCCGTGTTCAATACCGTTAGTAAAAGAGAAGACCGGAGCCTATGAGTTCGGGCTCCGGTCTTCGCCCTCAACATACTGGCATAGTGCGCTGTTCTCTTCCTTCACGAACTGCGAGAAGTCATAATCGAGCCAGTCACAGAGCATATTGTAGACGGCCGGGGAACCCGGCCGTCTACAATCAACGAAGGCTGCAACATCATCATCGGACATTCCAACGGGTACAATGAAGGCCTCGACGTCTTCGCAAAGAAGTACCCGGATGTTTCTTTCTACTGCTTTGAAGGGACGACCTCCGATGATGTGACCACGTACAGTATCGACAACATGGAAGTCATGTACACCCTTGGCTACATCTGTGCGAAAGTATCAAGCGGCGACACTCTCGGCTTCATTGCACCGATGCAGAATTCCCATATCATCCGTTCTCTGGATGCATATGCGCTCGACGCAAAGCGGGCGAATGAGAATGCCAAAGTCAAGGTTATGTGGGTCAACAGCTGGTGGAATCCGGAAACTGACAAGCTCTGTGCAGAAACGCTGATCGGTGAGGGAATCAACACTATAGCATACTACGGATCCACTTCCGCCGCACTGGAGGCATGTGAGGAAGCTGGCGCATACTGCACAGGATTCCATGTCGACATGCATGACTATGCACCGGATGCCTGCCTCTCTTCCTTCATGTGGAACTGGGAACCGATCCTGGAGCAGATTGTAGAGCGCTATCTGGCCGGAAGCGACTCCAGGGAATTCATCTCCTGCGGATCTGCTGAAGGCGCCGCGCTGATGGCACCTCTAAATGAGGATATCATTCCTGCTGACGTCGTGAAGGACGTCACAGATCTCCAGAAGGAAGTCATGAACGGCGAATACATCGTCTTCCAGGGACCGCTCACGGACAACCAGGGCAATGAAGTGCTGGCAGCCGGCAACACAATCACCGGGAAGGACCTGTTCAAGATCATGTTCCTGCTCGACAACGTCGAAGGATCGCTGGACAGCTGATGGGGGGAACCTGGTATCAAGGATCATGTCTCTGCGGCGGCTCCCTGGCAGGGAATCGCCCCCAGCAGCTGCTGAATAATTTTCAGCGCGTGTCATAAAACCGCGTAAAAAGCAGGGTCGGATTGTCAGCCCTTCTTTTCCGATCTAATCAGCATATTGCTTACAGCGATATACACTCCACCGAAGAAGAAAATGAAAATGCTATTAGAGCTTTTTCCAGAACTCAACTCTTTCATGATCAGGACCGAGGACTGTAAAATAGGTTACACCATGTTCATAGCAATCGTTTGTACAGATCTTTCCTTCAAGTGCCTGATAACCAAGACTTCTGGCATACTCATATTCTTTTTCAATATCACTCACTTCCAAAGCGACATGCTGCCAGCTTCCGTCTGTCAAAGCCGCATTGTCATCCTTATAGATTTCAATATAGCAGCTGCCTTTTCTGAGAAAAACTGCCTGATCAGGCCTTCCCTTCCAGTCGATTTCAAACCCGAACTGTGTGAAGAAAGCAGCGGTTGTATCCACATCTTTTGAGGGCAGCCCTAAATGTCCCAGTCCAAGCACATTATTCCTGATATCCATTTTTTCTCCTTTCTGAGAATACAGTTCCCCTTACACATTTTTATGTGTACTCATAAATTCCAGCACCTGTTTTTCATCAACAATCGCATGATGCGCTCCAAGGTGAGTTGCGTTTATCGCGCCGCAGGCATTGCCAAATTTCATACAGTCCCTGTGGCTAAGTCCCTTGATGAGTCCATGGGTAAATCCTCCCGTAAAACAGTCTCCACAACCCGTTGTGTCAACTGCTTTTACCGGATATGATTCACAGTAAAATTTTTCCTTCCGGTTTTTAAAGAAACTTCCTCCTTTTCCCAGTTTTACCGCTACATTCCTTACACCCATTGCGAGGAATGCATCAGCAATTTTTTCCGGATTCGTCTCATTCGTAGTGTATATTCCTTCTTCAAGACTCGGTATCAGATAATCTATAAATGGAAAAACTTTCTTCTCACCTTCGGGGCCAATATGGTTCATATCAGCTGTCATATCACAAACTGTTACTGCGCCAGATTCCCTTGCACATTTTAATATATCAGCCACAGGAGGACCATCAAGTCCTGGAAGCGAATAGAGGGAACCAATCGTCACGATTTTTGTGTTGGAAAGCATATCATCATGGATATCCTCTCTTCCCAGATAAAATGCCTTGTTTCCCCTGCGGCAGATGAAGGATCTGTTTCCATCCGGATCTACTACTACTACAGAAAGCGCCATCTGTGCATCCGGTTTCCGAATGATGAAGGAAAGATTCAGAGGCTCATTCCTCAGTGCTGTGTATACACTCTCCCCTATAGGATCGCAGCTGATGCAGAAAACCGGAGCCACCTTGTCGCCTAGTCTTCCTAAGGTAATTGCCTGATTGTTTGCGTCCCCGCCGGACGTCACCAGGCAATCATTCGCATAAGTAGTGTCACGGCTTAACGCATCTGAACGGACTCCGGTCAGCAAAATATCCTGCACCGCCAGGCCAATGCAAACGGCATCGAATTTTTTACTCATCTCCGTACCTCCGGCAACCGTAATACACTTTTCCCGGTTCAATCCTTTTTCCGGTTCTTAAGAAGATCAATTCCAACTGCCCCAATTATTACCAGCCCTTTGATGATCATCTGAACATAGGAGGAGATATGCAGCAGATTCAATCCATTGCTGAGAAATCCAATAATAAGAGCACCAATCAGGGTCCCCCCAATTGTTCCTATCCCTCCATTAAAACTTGTTCCTCCGAGAACAGCCGCCGCAATTGCATCCGACTCATACGCCTGACCAGCTGTAGGCTGTCCTGAATACATTCGGGAAGCAAGTATGATTCCGGCGAGTGCCGCAAGAATTCCTGAAATAACATATACCTGAACCGTGATTTTCTTCACATGTATTCCGGAAAAACGTGCAGAAGTAATATTGCCGCCTACCGCATACATTCTGCGGCCAAACCTTGTATAATACAGAACTATGGATATGATTATCATTGTAGCGGCCACAATATAAATCGGTGTTGGAATATGCATCAGATAACCATTTCCAATCTGCTTAAACGCATCACTCTGGCATGCCACGGACCGTCCATCCGTCACCACATACGCAGCACCCCGGATACTGCCCTGAAGGGCAAGTGTTACGATGAAAGCAGGCATTCCAGTATATGCAATAATCACTCCATTGAGCAACCCCAGAACTGCCCCGAGCAAAAGTCCAACAGCAAATGCAGGAACAATATTCCATCCCCTGTTAAGCAGCATAACAACTGTAACGCCACTTGCTGCAACAACTGAACCGACCGTTAAATCAATTCCGCCAATTATCAGAACGAAAGTCATTCCGTAAGCGAGCAGAGCATTGATGCAGATCTGCCTGAGTACCTGAAGCAAATTGCTTGCGGAGAGAAATGACGATGTAAAGACGGACAGAAATACAAACAAGGCCAGTAAAGCAATTAGTATTCCCCCGTTTCTCTTGATAAATCTGACTGCAGGATTATTCGTGAAACCACTTTTCTTATCCATTCTGTTTTCTCCCTGAAGCATATCTCATAATCATTTCCTGAGCGACCGTTTTTGTTGCATCCTCATCAATAACAGCTTTGACTTCGCCTTCATACATGACAACGATTCTGGTACTCAGATTGATAATTTCTTCCATCTCCGATGAAATTAGGATAATTGTCACTCCATTTTTGGCCATCTCGCCTATCAGGTGATATATTTCATTTTTTGCGCCGATATCAATTCCTCTTGTAGGCTCATCAAGGATCAGGATATCCGGCTTTGTGGCCAGCCATTTAGATACAACAACTTTCTGCTGATTCCCTCCGGATAGAGATCTGGCTGACTGCCTTACGGAACTCATTTTGATGGAAAGTTCATCCTTATAAGTATCAACGATCTCTTTTTCCTTTTTTCTGCTTACAAAGCATCCTCTGATAAAATCTTTCAGAACAGAAATGGTAATGTTGAAGGCAATGGAATTATCCAGTATCAAACCTTCTTCCTTTCTGTTTTCAGGAACATAAGCTATACCTGCCTCAATTGCATCAGCAGGAGATCTGAAATGGACCGGTTTACCATTCAGGTACACCTCGCCTGAGGACAACCTGTCTATTCCGAAAATTGCTCTTGCTGTTTCTGTTCTCCCGGCTCCGACGAGTCCAGCAAAACCAAGAATTTCTCCTTTTTTTAAAGAGAAACTGACATTCTTCAGCTTTGCATTGCAGAGTCCCTTCGCCTCCAGGCATACCTGACCGCCTCTGATATCCAGTTCATTGCGCATATAGGTCTTCAGATCCCTTCCGACCATCATGGAAATGAGTGAATTCTCATCAAGCTCTGAAGCAGGATGCGTTCCGATAAGATTTCCGTCCCTCAGTACTGTAATCGTATCTGAAATCCGGAATATTTCATCCATGCGATGTGAAATATAGATTATTCCGATATTTGCTTTCTTCAGTATTTCGATCTGTTTAAACAGCTCATCAATCTCTGTTTTGGTAAGAGATGATGTTGGTTCATCCATGACAATCACCTTTGCATCTGTCAGCAAAGCTCTCGCAATCTCAACCATCTGCTGTTTTGCGATGCTGAGATTTCCTACCTTATCACGGACATTTATATTGATATTTAAAGAATTCAGAACGGACTGAGCCTTTTCTGCCATTGCCTTATCATCAAGAATACACCCATGCTTTCTAATTTCCCTTCCCATAAACATGTTATCAAATACAGACATGTTTTCGGCTAGCTGAATCTCCTGATGAATTATGCTGATTCCATATTTTTCGGCATCGTTGACGTTATTAATATCCGTTTCCTGCCCGTCTACGATAATCTTTCCGTTTCCTTTGTCCCTGCTGTATATTCCCCCCAGAATTTTTATCAAAGTAGATTTTCCAGCTCCGTTTTCCCCCATCAAAGCATGAACTTCTCCAAGCTTTATCTTCAGATCAACATGGTTCAGTACTTTGGCTCCCGGGAAAGTTTTATTGATGTCCAGCATCTCGATATAAAATTGCTCGTCCATTGCATCACCTCCTGGCTATCAAAAACTTTGACAACAGTCCATTAGAAATAAAGAATTCTTGTCAAAGTTTTTGACAGGATACGGGGAACAAATTTCGTTCCCCGCTTGACACTACCCGTATTTTCAAAATGACACCATGTTACTCCGCTTCAGTCTCCGCTTCTGTTTCAGAAGCATCAACATTAGACGCATCAATCAGCTCACCAGGAATAGCGATATCCTTCTCGACAGACTCGCCTGCAATAATGGAATATGCAGCTTCAATAGCCTGTGCTCCAATATCAACCGGTTTCTGAGAAGCAGTCGCGAGCATCTTGCCCTCTCTGATTGCAGTCTTTCCATCTTCGGAACCGTCAACTCCTACTACAAAGACCTTTCCTTTCAGGCCGGCGCTCTCAACAGCCGCCGCACATCCTATAGCCGAGGGGTCATTCAGGGCAAAGAAGCCGTTCAGATCCGGATAAGCCTGCAGAATATTCTCTGCAACCGGAAGTGCTGTATCTGTGCCAGGCTGAATCTCCTGCTCATCAACAATCTCAATATCTGGATAATCCTTCTTGATAACTTCCTTGAAACCATTTGCTCGATCCAGGCAAACCTGAGCTACATTATAGGTCAGCATCGCAACCTTTCCTTTTCGCCCAGTGCCTCTCCAATGGCTTTTCCGACCTGCTGCCCTGCCAGTACATTATCTGTCGCAACTGTGCAGTCGACATCGGTATCAATCGGGCTGTTATAAGCGATAACAGGGATATTTGCATTCTTGCACGCTTCAACAGCTGTCTGAATTGCGTTTGAGTCAACCGGATCAATCAGCATTGCAGCAACACCTTGCTGGATCATATCATCAATGTCATTCAGCTGTTTTGCTGCATCAAAACCTGCATCAACTACTACCAGCTCGTCTCCTTCCTTCGTGGCAGAATTCATTCCGTCGAGGATGTCGATATAGAACGGATTTGACTGATCCGCAACAGATACACCGATCTTAACAGAATCCGCGTGTGCAACCATTGTACCGCCCATAATCATGGTTCCAATAAGTGCCATTGCCAATACTTTCTTCATGTCTGTTTCTCCTTTACATTGAAATGTATTTTTTTGAAACCCCTTTCGGGATTTTCAGTTCAAGGTTTTTACCTTAGTTTGATTGTTATTACCATGATGTATATCCGCCATCAACAAGGATCGTTGCACCTGTCACAAAGCTCGACGCATCTGATGCAAGATAAACCGCAACGCCCTTAAGTTCATCCGGTACACCCGACCTTCCCATAGGTGTCATTGAAAACCATCTTTCGATTGCCGGATCCTTCCTCTGATAGCGGTCCTCACTCATCTCCGTTCTCATATATCCCGGGCAGATTGCGTTTACCCGCACACCCCTGTCAGCCCATTCTGTAGCCATGGATTTCGTAAGCATTATCAATCCGCCTTTCGATGCATTATAAGCACACTGATTCTGCGGGGTATTCACTATCATTCCGGACATAGACGCTGTATTGACAATACTTCCCTTTCCCTGTTTCAGCATTACTTTTCCAACTTCCCTCGAGACAATAAAGGGACCCGTAAGGTTGACATCTATTACTTCCCGCCAGTCCTCGGTGGTAACCTGCTCAGCGTCATCGCCTCTCCATGTCCCGGCATTATTGAATAGAATGTCAATCTTGCCATACTCTTCCACAACCTGGCCGACCATCGAAATAACATCTGCCTCGTTTCTCATATCGCCTTTGATAACAGCACACCTGACTCCAAGTGCCTCAATCTGTGGCTTCGTCTCCATTGCTGTTTCAATATGTCTTGCCACGATCACAATATCTGCTCCGGCTTCCGCCAGTGCGGTAGCCATGGCTTTTCCAAGTCCCTGGCCGCCTCCTGTGACAATCGCAACCCTTCCTTTTAAAGAAAACATGTCCATTACGTTCTCGCTCATTGTGTTCCTCCTTTTGAAAGCTGTTTTTGAAATGTTTCCAATTTATCTCCCAAGGAGAGGTACTTATGATACATCTCCTCATGCTGCACGTACCTTTGGTGGTTCGGAACATATTTTGTCAACGGCTTCCCAATCAGAACATCCTGTGCTTCAGGTATATTCCTATATATGCCTGCAGCCACGGATGCATAAATTGCAGCACCCAGCGCACAGGTCTGTTTCTCGCCGCTTACGATAATCTCTCTGTCAAGCGCGTCTGAAAATGTCTGCATAATATATGCTGACTTCTGGGATATTCCCCCTGCCGCTATGATTCCATCAATTACCATCCCATTCTCTACAAATGAGTCAAAAACCCTCTTGGCACCGTATATGGTTGCCAGAACAAGAGACTGATAGACTTGCATATAATCTGTGCCCAGTGTCAAGCCGTAAATTCCGCCTTTAACATCTTCATTAATATCCGGATACCTTCTGCCATTAAACCAGTCAACACTGACCACGTTCTGTGCAGCAGGCAGTTTCGAAAGCTTCATATCAAGCAGTTTCAGGAGTTTGTCCTGGCATCCATCGATAATGCTTTTCTTATTTTCTTCCGGGATATCGCTGCTGCTAACATACTGAATCATTGGCTCCACAATCATCCTGCTGAACCAGGAATAGATATCGCCAAATGCTGCCTGACTCGCTTCTATCCCTATGTGTCCTGGCAGTATTGAATCTTCCGCCTGTCCGCATATTGCTTTCAAGTTCTTGTTTTTTAGAACTTCGGGATCCTGAACCAGCATACCCACAGCGGAAGTTCCCATCACTTCAACAAGAATATTCTTTCGTATTCCGGATCCTACTGCTCCGGCATGTGCGTCCAGCGAACTTCCGGCAACAAATGTCGTTTTCGGCAATCCTAATATTTCCGCCCACTCCGGCAGAATGATTCCTACTTTCGAAGTAGAATATTCAGGTTTGTTGCCGAACCGTTCTCCTACCTTTCTCAGATACGGATCGATACTTTCCAATACAGTAAGATCAGGAAGGCCATGGAATTCACTGTTCCATAATGCCTTATGCCCTGCAGCGCAACTGCAGTGGTACATTATTTCAGGTCTCGTTCTTCCAGAGAGAACTGCCGGCATCCAATCGGCATGCTCTATCCATGTATACGCATATTCCCGAATGGATTTGTCCGTCCTCACCCCATGAAGAATTTTGCTCCAATACCACTCTGCAGAATATATTCCCTGGAACTTCGTAAATCTTCGATGGAATTATGACTCAGAATTTCATTTACTTCCTCAGCTTCGCGAACAGCCGTATGATCCTTCCAGAGATAAAACATTGCATTCGGGTTATCAGAAAATTCCGGAAGGAGTGAAAGAGGAACACCATGCCTGTTCACAGGGCAAGGCGTTGATCCTGTTGTATCAAACCCAATTGCCGCAATATTTTCAGCAACGTCCTTTCCGCACTCAGAAGTAAGTCTGCTGACACATTCCTTCATAGAATCCAGATAATCCTGCGGATGCTGGCGAAACATTGAAACAGAACCGTCACAATATTTTCTTTCTTTCCATCTCGGATATTCTGACCATGTACTGTTAACAATTCCTCCATGAAGAGCATCCACAAGTACCGCTCTTACCGAATCGCTTCCGAAATCCACGCCTATTACATACTTACACCTCTCACCCATTTTTCATCACCTTTGGTATTATTATGTGGATAGGAGAGCTCTGATCCTGTCAACCAGAGCACTTTCCTCCATAAATTTCTGAAGTACAAACTCGTACCCTCCCAACAGCGTGGGGTCCGTACGAATTTCCGAAAATCTGATATCAATTCTGTCGCTTATTTCCGTATTAATCATTCCGGCAAGATCGTTTTTTATTCTGTTAATGAAATTTTCGTCTTCCGGATAGTCCGGACCAATCACAATTTTGTCCGGATTTATTACAAATATGACGCTTGCAAGTCCATAAGCAAGTTTCATTGCAACTGCTTCAAAAGCCCATACTGCAAGAGAATCCCTTTCGAAATATGCCTGTTTAATCTCTTCGTAACTACTCTCCTCTGTAAGTTTTGAGGAAGGGAACTCTGCCAGTCTCTGAGCTATGTAATTTTTCATATTACCAGTTGATGCGTAGTGTTCAAACGTCCCCCGTTCACCATTAGAATTCTTGGGTCCATTAAAATAGATGCCAATGTTTCCAATCTCTCCGGCAATCCCGAAAGCTCCCTCAAGAACCTTTCCGTTAAGGATAAGTCCTGCTCCAATTCCTATTCCGATAGACTGAAGTGCCAGCAGGCAATGAACATGTTCTCTTTCAGTGGAACTCATATTTTTCCATTCGCACAACGCGGACAGGTGAGCATCATGTTCAGCGATAACCGGAAACGAATATTTTTTTCTGAAGTACCCTGCAACATCTATTTTCCCAAGTTGGCTGAATCCTTCAACTATAATCCTGTCATTTCCATCAATGCCACGAATATAAGGGCCTGGAAGGCCAAGACTCATAGCAAGAACCTTGAGCGAATTTTGATTAAGGATTTCATTAATAATATTTGTCGCCTCTGCAAGGGTTCTTTCAATGTCTCTGTTCGGGTTAACTTCCATTTTTCTCTGATCTACAATCTGGCCTTTGATTGTGAAAAGAGCCGCATCGAATTCATTCCTCATTAATCTGACAGAAAGAATTCCAATGGTATCATCGGCAAAAACGAGCCCTTTTGTCTTCTTTTGATTCTCTATCTTGGGTTTTTCACAATTATCAACAACTCCAAGTGTCAGAAGTTCATTCACGATATTGGTTATTGTAGGTTTCTGTAACCCAGTAATTTGAGCAAGCTCCAGCCTCGAAATTCCTGGGTGTTCCAGAATAAGGGATAATATCAGTGATCTGTTTACCTGCTGCATCTTCTGGTTGTTTAATCCTCTGGCCAATTCGTTTTCTCCTATAAATATTATAGTTTATTCAATAAACTTTTATTTGTTTTATTTATGCATATATTACCATCTATTAACTATCATTTCAATCATTTTGTAAATTATAACCTATCAAAAATTCATCGTATGATTTATTTTATTTGCACAATAAACTTTTGTGCATGATTACTATTTCAATTTGATGGAAAGCCAAAGCAGATTGAGTTTCTCATAGATGCGTTGGAGTATGAACTTGGCGAACGAGAGAGCCATAGAATGAATTGTCTTGCCAACGTGCACGGTTTCCCGTACACAAGTCATTTACAGATTACGAGAATAAACTGCGCTGTTAGAGCCCAGTTAAATGGGCCATTCCAGAGTCAGTAGAAAAAGGCCAATTACGGTCCAGGGAAAAGGGCCAACAGGCTAAATAACAAGAGGTTATTACGTTCCGATCAGAACTCCTATAATTGAAGGTGCCAACGCATCAATATAAGGAGGAACGACATCCTCTCTTACTTTTACTGCTTCTTCTCAGGCTCATAATACTGTCTCTATCCCTTGCATACCTAGTTCTGTAATTGTTTGCGCCCCACAAGTTGGATATTGATATTGTTCATGGAGGACGATTGTCCTTGCATGTATCACAAAATATGCTATGATGAAACAAGAAATCAAGGATTTGGACAACTGAATATCGTGTATCACTTTGATGCTTCAGGGGCGGTAATCCAGGGACGAATGTCCAGACTTATCACATTTTTCCTATTCCTGTTTTTCAGGTTTTGCTAAGAACCTGCCCAGATGAACCACGAAGTGCCGGTCAGTTTGAGGACAATTGTCCCCTTCCAGATCTGTTTCGCAGCATGAAAAAAGCTTTTAATTTCAGGAAATATTCGTTTCCATTCGAATGCACGTTCGTTTAGATTGCAGTCAGGAATGAACGTTTTTGACCCCTGGGGTGCCTCCTAAGCGGAAGGTCGTGTGTTCGAATCACATCAGGGACGTTACCCGTAAAGGCGTGGAAGATTTCGTAGAAATTCTCCCATGCTTTTTTATTTAAAATTATTATAAGTCTGAAATAAAATTTGCTTCACAGAAACATTACATAGCCAAGGTTGACCGATTATCAGCTTTGGCTATTTATTTTGCCTTCTCTCTGCAGGTGCACATGCCGGGATCAGTAAGGCTTAGCTATTTATATTCAGATCATATAGAACAAATAATCACGGAGGATTAGAACATGACAAGACTTGAGAAGATCGGCGCGGGTCTGGAAAAAGCCCGTGTCAAACAGAAGGAATGGATGGCGCTGGTTAAAAATCTTGAGGAACGGTACCGTGAGGAGGAAAATGCCGTGATCCACGACATGGTTCATGAAGGTGCTGGAAAAGGAAAAGAAAGACGGAACCGTTGATCAGGGATTCATGGAAACGATGCTGGGACTCATGATGGAAAGCATGCAGGATGAGAAATCGTCTGCTCCTCTCACCCCCCGACGGCAACATGACGCTGGTGGATGACATCGGTTCTTCTACCGGAGCCGGCAAGCAGTTTATTACTCTGGTAACCAAGAATGGCAATTACTTCTATCTGATTATCGACCGCGATGAGGACGGCAACGAGAATGTTCATTTCCTGAATCAGGTAGATGAAGCTGATTTTTTTGCCCTGATGGATAAGGATGAAGCAGCTGCCCTTCAGACAGAAAACGAGAACAAAGATACAGAAAAAGAGAAAACCTCGGAGGAATCGACTTCGGAAGCCACTTTTTCGGAGGTGGAAGAAATAAAACCGGAGAACAGTAAGCCGGAAAAGAAATCTGTCAATGTTCTGCCGCTTGCAGCAGTGATCATCCTGCTTCACAATCATCCGTCCGGGGATCCGACGCCTTCGCAGGCGGATCTGACTACCACCAGGAAGGTCATCGAAGCCGGGAAGCTCATGGGTATCCCTTGCATGGATCACAGCATTGTCGGCAGGAATGGCCGCTACTGTAGCATGCGGGAGGAGAATCTCGCAGATTTTACGAACAACACTATCAACATGACTGCGGAGGAGATCCTCCGGGTCGCAGAACCAAACACAACCGAAGGAGAAACCAAGAAAAAGCAGAAAAAACCATTGACAAAATATATCGTACGCGATATTTTTCAGGAAACAAGTCGCACGCGATATTTTTGGGGGATTTGAAGATGGATGATAAATACGCTGCCTTGAGATTAAAGAACCAACTGTGCTTCCCGCTGTATGCTGTCTCAAATATGATAACCAGGAAGTATAAGCCCCTGCTGGACAAGCTCGACCTGACGTATACCCAGTATATCGTCATGATGGTCTTGTGGGAGGAAAAACAAGTCAACGAGAAGTTTCTGTGCGAGACGCTTTTCCTGAAGTCGAATACAGTAACTCCACTTCTGAAAAAGCTGGAAGTTAAGGGCTATATAGAAAAGGCAAAAGACCCGGCCGATGAACGTAATCTCGTGATCACTCTGACGGAAGCCGGGGAAAAATTGCAGGATGATGCTCTCTGCGTCCCCGAGACCATGGCGCAGGAATATCACCTGACGCCCGAGGAAGCGATGGGGCTGTATCAGGTCCTGTACAAAATGCTCGACGAAGAAAGAGCAAAGACAACTGAAAAATAAAACATAACAGTAAAGGAGCGATTGAAAATGAAGAACTATGATGTGATCTTTATCGGAAGCGGACATGCCTGCTGGCATGGGGCGCTTATTCTGAAGATGCTCGGTAAGAGCGTTGCCCTCGTTGAAAGGGACCTTGTGGGCGGAACCTGCACGAACTACGGCTGTGATGCCAAGATCCTTTTGGACTCTCCTTTTGAGCTGAAGGAGGCGTTGGACCGTTATAAAGGGATCGGTGTTACCGGAGACAGTCAGATCGACTGGACTGCGTTGATGCAGTATAAGAAACAGTATATCGGAGCAATGCCAGCCGCGCTGCAAGGTATGTTTTCCCAGTTTGGTTTTGACCTGATCCGCGGTGAAGCGAAGTTCGTTGACAAGAACACCATTAAAGTCGGAGAAGAGACTTATGGTGCGAAGCATTTCGTGATCGGTACCGGTCAGACCTATATCCCTATGGACATTCCCGGAAAAGAGAATTTCCATGATTCCAGGGAGTTCCTTGACCTGGACGTCATCCCGGATCATGTGACCTTCGTCGGCGCAGGAATCATCTCCATGGAGTTTGCCTCCCTTTGCCTTTCTCTCGGGAAAAAGGTCGATATCGTAGTCCATTCCGACAAAGCGCTTAAGCAGTATCCTCAGGAGTATGTGCAGGTGATCATCGAGAAGATGAAGGCACAAGGCGCGAATTTTGTCTGGGGAGCCAATGTCAGCGAGATCGAGCGCACCGTGTCCGGATATGTGCTGAAGACCAAAGAGGGTCTGAACATCGAGACGGACTATATCCTTATCGCAGTCGGCAGAAAGGCCAATGTAGACGGCATGGATCTGGATAAAATCGGCATCGAATACTCCGACCGCGGTATCAAGGTGGACGACCACCTTCGCACCAGCGTCAAGAATATTTACGCATCTGGCGACGTTATCGACAAGAAGATCCCGAAGCTGACACCTACGGCGGAGTTCGAATCCAACTACATCGCCATGGATATCCTGAATCCCTTGAGCGGAAAGATCGATTATCCGGCAATTCCGAACCTGGTATTTACTCTTCCCCGCATCGCGCAGGTCGGTGTTTCTGTAGAGGAGGCGGAAGCGCATCCGGAGCTTTACCGCGTTGAGAAAAAACCTGTTGGTGCCACTATGTCCTGGCTGAACAAGAATCAGAAAGACGAGCACTTCACCTTTATCTTCGATAAGAAGCAAAGGCTTGTCGGCGCTGCAGTCTTAAGTGATGACGCGGGAGCTTACATTGATATTCTTACGATCGTCATTAATCAGAAGCTGGGCGTGAAGGAACTTCAGAAAATGGTCTTTGCGTTTCCGACGCAGACCTACGGCCTGATGTCCTCCTTGATCCCGCTGTTCCTGAAAAAGTAATGGAGGAAAGCGAAATGAAGATAGCAGTAAGATACTATACAAAGACCGGCAACACCAAACGCCTGGCGGAGGCTGTTGCAAATGCTGTCGGGACAGAGGCTCTTCCGCTGAGCGCTCCTGTTGAAGAGCCGGTGGATATTCTCTTCCTGGGCAACTCCTATTACGCTTTCAGCATAGATCCTGAAGTGCGCAATTTTGTCAGGAAGCTCGATAAAAACAAAGTGGGACGGATCGTGAATTTTGGATCGGCAGCCATGCTGAACTCAACCTATAAAAAGGTCAAGGCAGAAGCGGATAAGGTCGGCATCCCCATGGATGAGCGTGAATTCCACTGCAAGGGAGAATTCAAAGGAATCCATAAAGGCAAGCCCGATGAGGCTGATCTTGCGGCTGCAGCAGACTTTGCGAAAACAATTATCAGTGAGTCATGAGGAGGACAGAAAGATGAAAGCACTTGTAACATATTTCTCTGCCAGCGGCGTCACAGCTGCACTGGCGAACAGACTGGCGGAAGCCATTGATGCTCCGGTATACGAAATCAAACCGGCAGTGCCTTATACAAAAGAGGATCTGAACTGGATGAACAAGAAGTCCCGTTCAACGGTTGAAATGGAGGATAAGTCCTGCCGCCCTGCGCTGGCAGATACAGCTGCGCCTGTAGCTGATGCAGACATTGTCTTTGTAGGATATCCTGTATGGTGGTATCGGGAACCGTCCATCATCGACAGTTTCCTGGAAGCCTATGATTTCTCCGGGAAGGCCATCGTGCTGTTTGCAACTTCCGGCAGCAGCGATATCGGTGAGGAAGCACCTGAGCGTGCCGCGCAGATCTCCAAGACTAAGGTGAAGGGCAGCAAACGCTTTTCTGCGAATGCTTCGGAAAGCGATCTGAAGGTCTGGGCAGAGCAGTATTTGAAGTAAGATAGCAGTAATTACCGGAAACGTACATAGTGCCAAGGATCAAAAGTCCCTGGCGATAGTATGACACATCTTCGGATGCAAACATAGACGCCCTCATACTGAGCGCTTACGGAGAACGGGCAGATCGGAATCTTCTGTCTCAACAATGATGCTTACATAAAGAAATACAGAAGTGATGAAGACGGAACCTTCCTGATCTCCCTCAACCCGGAATACGACCCGATTCCCGTTAATATGGAGAATGACAGCTTCCACATCTTCGGCCGTGTCGTTGCAAAACAATAAAAATTATCGCTCTTCGCAAAGCGGAGTGGCCGGGTTGCCCGGCTTTAAAGGAGCGTGAGCACTATGGAACTTGAAAACCACTTGAGAGAATGCAGAAACGAAAAAGGTGTTTCTCAGCAGGAAGTCGCAGATGCCGTCAATGTTGACCGCCGTTCAATCCTTCGATATGAAAAAGGCGACCGCATCCCGAACCTCCAGACTGCGATCCGGCTGTTCATGTACTACGAGAAGACAGTAAACGAGCTGTTTGAACTTACCAGCAAATAGTTTTTAATAGGGAAGCGAGATCTGATCCATTATTTCCTGATAAACTTCTCTTCTCCTTCCGGTTCCTCCGCTGAAACGTATCTCTCAACTTTCATGTGGAGATCATATTTATCCCGGAGCGCCGCCAGCTGCTTCATCATCGGAGAAGCATGATGCTCGTCAAGTGCCTTCTGGTACGCCAGCTGTCGATCAGAAGAACCGTTTCCGGATCACAAGAGACAGGAAATATTCATACCGAAGATTTCCTTCTTCTGTGCGAATGGCCGGAGCGATCCCGCACTTTTCCATTTCTTCCGCAAACTCACGAGCACTGTCATTTGTTCCGGTATAATAGAGATTCACTGTAAGACTCATAAAATTTCATTATTTCGTCTGGGAGTCGATTATCCCCCTGTAGCAGAAGCAGTCCTTCGTGTGTGAATTAATAACGCCGACTGATTGCAGATAGGAAAAGAGCGAAACTGATCCGGCGTACTTTGCACCGCGCTTCTTCAGATCCGCTGCCATCGCGTCGCTGTATTCGTCGGTTGTAACTCCCGGTTCTTCATAAACGGTCTTGCCGTCCGTGAAATGCCAGACATAGTTATCGAATGAGCCGTGCTCAGGAATTATCTGATCACGGACGATCTTGCTGTTCGTGATACTGCCCTTAATCTTCGGCAGACTACGGATAATCCCGGTGTCCTTCATCAGAGAAGCAATTTTCTCTTCTCCGTAATCAGCTACCTTGTTAAGGTCGAAATTGTCATAGGCTCTCCGGAAATTCTCCCTTTTATGCAGGAGCGTCCGCCAGGATAGCCCGGCCTGAAAGAGCTCAATTACAAACATCTCATAGAGCATCCGCTCATCGTGACACGGCCTGCCCCACTCTTCATCATGATACTTCAGGTAGAGCGAATCCTTCTGATAATTTCCTGGGCAACGGGGTTTGTTATCTACAGTCACCGAATCACCTGCCTCTCGATTAGTCTTATCCATTAACTTCAGTCTTCAATATCTCCAAGGTTCTCTTATCGCAGTTCCCGCCATAATATTTTTCCAGAATCTGTCCGAATACCGGTTCATTCGGGTCCGCTGTTTCAAACAATGTCATACAGGAACGAAGCTTCATGTCGTCCGGACTTCCGAAAACCAGATGCGGATCAGATGTTTTAAGTTCAAGCAGGGCATTACTGATTTCGATCAACCGCCTGCCAAGAACAGGATCATGAATATAATCCATGGCCTCTTTCAGGCTCTGTATAGAATAATACTGAGAGATACCGGAGTGCCCAAGTCCGTGGATTTGAGGAAAGATATACCACATCCAGTGCGACCTTTTCTGACCGCTTCGGATCTCGGAAAGTGCCGTATCGTAATCTTTTTCCTGTGCTTTCAGGAATCGACTCAAATCTTTTTCCATAGAATGATTCTCCATTGTCTTCTGCATCAGTCGTTTTCTGCCAGCTCCCCATTTTCTTCCCGGTCTTGGCAAAGATCAGAGCTTCATCATAAGGGCAGTTGTGTTCTCTTGCGTAGATGAACAGCGCTTTATCCAGATACGGATAATTCCGCGTATATACAAATCCGCGATTGGCTTCCAGCCATGCACGATGATAAAGCGCCCTCAATTTGTCATCATCTACATCAAATAGTCCCATACCATTTTCCTTTTCGATGGTTATTGATCATCCCGCTGTTCCCCACTTCATGGTATTGCCACCTACATCACTCTTCACTGGCTCTTTCTTTTTTCCTGATTTACGTTTTGCTTTTGACTTTTTTGGCTTTATACTCTCATCGACAACGATAATAAGATCAGACAGTGCCCTTGTATATGCAATGTATTTCTCATTTCTTGTCATTCCATTACTTACAACAAAAACCTTATCGAATTCGATTCCCTTGACCTCATCCACATACATAAGCGCAATATGACCGTTGTCCATATCATCTCCGATAAGTTCTCTTATATCAGCCGGAATCTCCTCCATCTTCAGATACTTATCTTTCTGAACCGCCCTCGGAACTAATATAGCAATGCGCTGTGTGGTAACATTTAATGCAGCGAGCTCGCTCTCCAGATTTTTTCTTGCAATCTCTCGAACTTTGGAGCCGTCAACACCGGTCTGCAGGACATCCATGTTGAAATTACTATTACAAAATTTTGTAATCTGGTTCGTATTTCTATAGTTCTCATTTAATTCATATTCCTGCGCATGGAAGATCTTTTCGAATTCAGACCAGTCGGAGATACCGCGGCCAGGCTTTATCAGCTGGTTTGTATCCCCAAATACGTTAAACACCAGTTCGTTACGATTAAGCCTTTTAATCAGCTTATATTCATTGATTGATAGATCCTGCCCCTCATCAACACACATGAAATGAACATGTCCATCCGCATAACCGTAATACTGCAACGCAAATAACAGCTGTGCATACAAATCATATCTATGCGTTTTCCCTCGGATATTTTTTATGCCATTTTCTTCACGGAATGCATTTGTAGCCTTATCAAAAATGAGTTCATAAGTTCCAATCGGCGTATACTGAGACATTTTTTCTGTCAAAAACTGTATCGCGCGTCGGCATTCATCCCCATATCTTTGATTAGCGGCATCCTCATACTTTTCTTTAGCTTCCGGAAGCTTTTGATCAACATCAGCTAAGTCTCTGACATATTTCTCATAATTATCCTTGATGTTATTGCAAGTTCTGATTTCTTCCCTGACACTACCAATATATTGTGCTACAAGCTTCATCCAGGAAAGTATCTCATCATCCGTTTTTCCGGTTTGAGATTCACTTAATAACTCGGATTCAGCTTTAAACTGATTCTCGGCATTCTGGAGCATCTGAGTGGCTTTCTGTATTTGTTCATCCAATTCATTCAGCCGGTTCCTTTTTCCTATCATCAAAAATGTTCCCTGAACACGTTCTCGCTCAGCAGTAAGATCAGCCACTGTCTTTCTTAATGGCTCAAGCTCATGGGTCTGCTGTCCCAAGTAAGAAACAATCTTCTCCTCGACTTTTGTAAGCGATTCAGGAACAACTGTTTCGGATGCGGTTTCTAATCCAGGCAGCCTTGTTTCAATTGCTTGCTTTGTGCTCTTAAGTTTTTCATAGGATTCTTTTGCAGTTCCAGCATCCCGATCTCTGGCTGCTACAAGGTTGTTCATCTTATTGACTCGTGATTGTATCTGATCTGCAACACGAGAATCGTCTTCCAGAGAAATAGCGCCTCTCTCTTGCCCCATTGCGTCTGTCAGATCATTTAAAGTGACAATGAATGAATTCCTTTCGTGAATTATTTCTGTGTATGCCTGCTCAAATCCCCGCAAAAACCGATCTGAATATATATAGTCTACAAATACCTGCTGCACAATTGCCTCTGAGACCACCTTGTTCCTCGGTTTGAATGATTGGTCATATTTTGTCAAAGTATCTATGTAATATTCTTCAACGGACATTCTTGGAATAAAGCCAATCTGCAGTTCGTTTGCCAGTCCTTTTATATGCAGGCTAAACTGATCGTTAGGCGTGAGGATCATTGCATTCTCTGAAAAATCGAATTCTCTCCTCTTATAACGCAGCGAAGATAATCTATGCAGAAGAACCATCGTTTTTCCGGATCCGGCGCAGCCCTGCACAACCAGATTTTTCTGAAAATCAGTGTTCACAATTTTATTCTGATTCTCTTGAATCGTAACAAAAATATCCGTCAGATTATGCTGACGTTTGCGCATATTCAAAACACGCACAAGAAATGGATCCGTAATTCCCTTTTTGAAAATCTGATCTTCGTCCGTGCGGAGATTTGCATATCCATATAAATGGGCTTTTTCAATATCAAACTGTCGAGACAGCTTAATTCCGTATTCCTTTCCACCCTTATGAACCTTTATTGTCTGATAATTGATCAGTTCATGGCCGAAATCACTATTGGCCGAAATAACCTGCTTACCATTTCCGAGATTAATATCTGCCGCTCCGATATAATATGTTTCAGTCTGATCCCCGGAATTAATATCGACACGATATGAATATGGCTTATCAACATATCCGTATAATTCCGTCAGTTTATCCCCGTATTTTCGCTCGCTAATATATTTTGCGTACGACAAATTACCATCATCATAATCCCCTGTCGCATAAGGGCTGACATAATCAGAGCTTTCCTTTATCCCACGAATTTCCTGTGAAATTTTCCCTTCAAGATGTCCCAAATGGTCTCTTTCAAGATTAAATATCTGCCCGGATGTAACTTGATAATCCAAGTCCATGTCATTCAAAATGATGACTTCCGGTCGTCCTATTGGATAAATGACTTTATAATCATCAACGTCCATATAATATTTCTGGCATTGTTCACAATATCCCACAAGGAATAAATACGGAGTTCTTCCTCCTCTCTTCTGATCGATCCAGATTAGCGCCATCACCTCTTCTGTCTCATGGCCATCCAAATTACAATAGATAGAATCTGAGACTACTACAGTATCTTCTTCTGTAAGTTGATAGCAATCCTTAACAGCTTGTTTATAGGAATAGCGGCTGCGCTTACCGCCATCGACCATGTATTCAGGCTTAATTGCTTTCTTTGACAGTGGCTGCTTCTTTGGCTTTTTCTCCACCAATTCTTCGCTTTCTATTACCGGTACTCCGGCTGCAGCACATTCATCTTCAAGGTCTTCCGCCTCCGTTCGGCGGATTAGGATTTTCTTACATTTATCACAGTAATATCCGCTAAACTGAACTTTTCTGTCTTTATAAGATCTCACACATGGAATCTCAAACAACTCTGTATTATGAATCGGACAGATCGGGTTATCTTCGATCCAGGTGTCCGGCACATAAAGCTTTTCGTCGCCGTTAACCTCATGTTCTTTTATCTGTGTCTGCAAATATCTGTTTGTCAGTGACAAGTCATAAAAAGTATGTGGTATCCCTCTTTTGGAAAGCTCCCGGTGATAAGAGGGCATACTTTCTTCTTGCAGATATATTCTGTGACACTTCGGGCAAACTCTGAGAATAAGTCCATAGACAGCTCCATTAGATCGATAATTTATTTGTTTCTCTTCAAAACGGATATAATGAATTCTGCAATATTTCTGATCTTTTTGGATGGCCAGCGCCTCCAATGGACGCATGCCGTCTCTTATTACCTGTTTCAGATCTTTTCCCGCGTAATAATTGTTACTGATCTCCAGGAGATCTTCATTATTGTCTTCCGCTTCGTCCTCTTCTATTACCTCATCATCAGATTCAACATCTTCCAGAGAGACATCACCTTCTTCTTTATTAGCTGATTCCTCCTGTGAATTCGAATTTTTACTATCAACAATATTTTCTTCAGGCAGCTTTAGACCGAGTGCTTTTGCTAAATCTGGCCTTGATCCTACCAGTGCTATTCTCCCTTGCTCATCCAGCGAATCAAAATAATTGATGAATTCTTCCGGGATGTCATTTATATCCATTTCATCAATATCCCGCTGCTTAAAGAAGCTCAATGCCATTTGCAATCATCATCCTTCCTGTTTCTACTGTTCGTCAGCGAAAATCTTAAAAGCCTCCTTCAAAGCCATGAAATGTCGCGGACTATAGTGAATAGATTTATTTATCCCGATTGGGATTTCAATGTTTATATCAATCGTTTCATCAGACCCAGGTTCCACATCTTTTGACATCACCTGTTCATATAAAGTCGATATTTTCTTCGAACTGTAATTATATTTTGCCGCACAGTTAGGGCACAAACATAAGGAATTCCACCCCAGATGACTGCTGTTCTGAAGTCGTTCTGGAAGCTTGTTAAACTTAATGATATTAATAGCTTCATAATAATGTTCCCCATTGTATTTTTTTATTTGGGTATAACAAATTTGACAACGGCCATCATATTCCTGCTCCAAGAACGCACGTTCTTCTTTATTGCTGATATGGCTGGCAAACGTAAGCCCCTTAGCAACGCGAACAAAATTATCCAGAGAAGCCGCCAATTCCTTATCCAGGTTTTTCTCACGTTTTTCCTTGCCCTTTTCGGAAATCGGAGAAACATCTAGGCCTTCATCTGATTTTCCAGACCCCTTTTGTTCCTGGTCGCCTTCCTCCAACCTTTCATTTAACGACTTGGCCTTAGCTTTTTTTGCTTCAATCTGGGCCTCACTCTTTGCCATAGCCTTCGCAACTTTAATGAGCTGTTCCGGCGTAGACAGATAGTGCTTTATCCTATCGAGATCCGCTTTATCCTTAATGGTGGCATCAAGCCATTCAGTGAGAGCGCTCTTGACTTCCTTAAATGGCAAAATGCTGATCAGCCTTTTTGCAACCTTGTATTCCGCACGCAGATCCTCTTTGTCTATTTCAAGCGGACTGTGTGGTTTTTCATCTGATTCAATGTAAATCCATTTTTCAAAGCATAGCTGAAGGCCTATCGCCGAGTAAGCCATACGGCTGTCAACATTTTTGCCGCTGAAGTGCTGGTCATCCGCACCTACCAGTTCTCCTCTGATATCGAAATTCATCGCATTCGGATTTAGAAATTTGGCAATCCGTAGCGATTTCTCCAGTGTTATATTCTTAAAAACCGCCGGGAATCCTTCGTAATTGAATGTCCACTGCAATTTTCTGGATATATTTTTCTTACTGAAAATACTGTACCTTAAATCTCTCTCTGCATCTCCTCCACAATATTTTCTGACAAGATCCAGATATTCCTGCGTGGTAACATCATAGGAGCGAATTCCGAAATTACATCCGATTTTTCGGAAAAATTCTTCATCAATTTTCAGATCATAATATGTCCCACTGAAATAGAGATCTGAAAGATATTTTATTTCAATAATTCCTCTGACTAATTCATATCCGGATCTCGTATCTGAGGATTTTATGTATAATTCTGAAGGACAGTACCAATCTTTTCCATCCGTAACAACATAGCGATCTTTTAATGCCTCCAGAACTTTCGGATTTGTTGTTATTGCATCTTTTATAATCTTCAGGTCTTCAACATTCTCCTGCATATGATCCGATGTTTTAAAACACACATCTTTGGAATCATATTTGGGCAGAATATTCTCAATTGCTTCCTGCTCAACATTGTATTCCGGTATTTGCAGAACAACCCGATAAAAATTCTTGATGGTTGGATTTGCTAAAAATGTACTTTCAATCCGAAACCTGGCAATTTTCGGATTATTCAGGTACACCTGCAATTTTCCTTTGTTATCACGGGCACAAATCTGCTCGCGGTCAGTCGTCCTAACCAACGGGATCTTGCTAACATCAATGAAATGTCCATCATTACTGGGTCGTCGAATACAATACGACTCGATTCTGGACATCAAATGTTCCATCCAGGAAGTTTCTTTTTGGCGCAGGAAAAGTACATCCATACGCATTACAAGATCCTTCCAGTCCAATACAATAGGATGGAAATTCTTATCAAGAAAATGTCGAATATCACTGAAGCTCTCAGTAGTGAACTGCTTCGCCAACCAACTGATCTTATGATTACCCATAAGTCTTCTGAGATCTTCATCATTAAATACATCGACAATAACACCCCAGAGCGGAACCCGGATCTCATCTATTTTCTTGTACTCACCCGGAACATTTGTTGGAAGAATAGCCTCTTCCCGGATTATGTCTATACTGTTCTCATATAAGCCGTAGAGTATGTCAGCTTCATCATATTCATAGATCGGGAATACTGTATTAAAGCCATTAACAGAAAGATATCCATGGTTTTTCATCCAGCTGAAAGAAAACCATATCAGTTTGCCAAGTCTTTGAATAAGCAGAACGTTATGCCTGCCATATTCTGCGCCTTCTTTGAAATTGTCTCGAGCCGGCGTTGTGTCAAAAGGTGCATGAATATAAAAATTCTGGTGTGCTTCCTTCGCGGTAGGGAAAAAGGCATAAATTTTGCTGTTTTTAACTGGCTTTAGTTCTTTCCCCTCTACATTGAAAATGATAGCTGTAGCTTCTTTTTCAGCATCTGTAAAGAAAAGATAATCTGCGTCTATGTATCGTTCTTTATGTGTATTAAGGTTTTTTATTGTAGTTTGCAGACTAAGTCCAAAGACATTATCAGGGAAATTATCTTTATCCAGCGGATAACGCTTTTTGCTTATATGAATTGATTCCGGATATCCCTCAACATCAATCTTTACATCTGCAATATTCTCAAGCATTAGAATGCTCTGAGCATTGAGTCTTTTTATCAGTGCATCCTTTATCTCTTTGAAAGCAATATCCGCCGGTACATCCTCTTTATCAAAAGGAAGCACCATGCATGTTTCTTTCTGATCCAGATTTCTGATTGGGCTTGTTTGTTCAGGGAAGAGCTGATCCTTAATGACAAAACTATATTGTCCGGAATAGATCTCCGGTTTTTCTGTATAGCAATACACAGACTTGAAGCCTATACCAAAGTGCCCGATCCTGGTGCCATCTTCCTTAGTACCGTCTGCGATACCGCAAACACCTTGAATGTCCTTTTCATTAAAAGGACGTCCATCGTGGTATATATAGAGCCGATTCTTACTAAGGCTGAATTTGATATAAGTTGCTCCGGCATCTTCTGCGTTCTGCAGAATTTCATAAATAAAGTGCGTACGATCACTATACTGGTTGATAATGATCTTCAGTACTTTTTTAAATTGCGTTCCGTATTTTACTAAATTATCTTCACGGATTTTCGAATATAAGTCCGCCATATATGACCTCACTTAACAATAAAAGACATGTAAATACTGCAACAGTCTCTTTGTTTCTTCCTTCTCATATCCAAGCTGCTCTTCTGCAAGATCTTCAATTTCGTCTTCTGCCGCTAATCCCTTTTCATTCAGAATATTGAGTATCCCTGCATCAAAAAGATACTTCAGCTTTCTTCTTTCATTAACCTGTTCAGGGGCCAGATCAGAAACCAATCCAAGTAGCCTTCTGGGACTCTGAATAACCTCTTTGCCATAATCAGCCTCAATCTTCTGTATTACATCAAAAAGTGACGTATTTGGAGCTTCCGCTGAAGAGGGTTCAACGATCAAAAGACCATAAGCTAATAATTCAAATAAAATATCAGCGCTGTCTTTTGCTTCCTCCAAGGCATGCATGTGCATTTCAAAGTCTTCTTCTGCAATCCTTATTTTTCCATTCATCATCTGCACATAATTTTTCTTATCACTGTTATCGCGAAGTGCATCTTCCAAAGACTTCATTCTGGCAGCATGACTTGTCCGAAGGCTTGCTTCTTTGTAACGGATCATTTCAGCTGTTTTGGCCTTATGGCTCTTCAGCTCATCCATCCATAAAACATGATGGGTTTCCTCCACAGTCTGCCATGCAGATTCTCTTACATCTGCATCGAAACGAATCCCGTAACTTTGTTTAAGAAGATCCAATAATACACGATTAAGGTTCGAATTTGCTGAAACAGGCTTCATCTGCAAATCTTCCCTCTCTCCGGAAAGTTTCCACTGATATACAGCAAATGGATATTCTCCAGAAGCAAACTTATCCGACTTCACTTTCAAGGTTGTTATGATATTCCCCTTGCTCTGCAGATATTCCGCTGCCAATTTTACAAGCGGATGCGTAATAGAAAGTAAAGTTACATCCGGATTCTCCTTCCAGCAATCGCTTTCAAAAGTTATATCCAGCATCTGCTCGCCAGATTCCAGCCATTTTCTCCAATTCTTATTTGTTTCATTCCGTGGCAATTTTGCCTTTTTTAAATCACTAAACAAAGACATTCTTGCTTCCTGTGAGAGCCGAAGTTTTTTCAGTTCATGTCCGCCTATGACGTAATCCTTATCAGCTTCAAGTCTTTTCTTCAGATAACATTGAACAAGGTTTTGAATATTATCCGGAGAAAGCCAGTAGTTTGTAGCATTTCGGAGCTCCTTATCGAAAGCGGATTCGGGAACATGAAGTCCAAACAGATCTCTCTGTTTTTCCTCCAGTTCTTCCTGTTCCTTGATAAGACGCACTTTATTGTCGGTCATTTGCTGAAGTTTGTTTCGACGATCTTCATCTGTCAGGGTAAAGTTCTCCGCCAGCTTCTTTATTTCACTGGTTACATCACCGAGAATTTCCTCGCAATCACCGATAGAACTATGAAACACACCTATTCTCAAAAGGCAGCGCTCATAGATATCTGCGTCAACAGTTCCGGGTGTTACCATGTTATAAATAGCAACACTTTCGCTTGTCTGACCATTCCGGTCAATTCTTCCGATTCGCTGTTCCACCTTCATCGGATTCCAAGGAAGATCGTAGTTGATCATACAGTCACAGAACTGATAATCCAGACCTTCACAGCCAACCTCAGAAAAAAGCATGATATCGATCGCATTCGGATCATCTTTGGGCGTCTGGGTTGGATCAAACCTCTTTCTCAGCTCTCTTCGATCCTCATCCGGCACATCACCGTGAATCATGCCGACACGATAACCACGTTCAGAAAGTTTCCTGTATAAATACGAGAGGGTATGTCGGAAACTGCTGAAGATCATGATTTTATTTTTCTTTGTCTCTCGTTTCTCTTTTACAATTTCAAGTGCTGCTTCCAATTTTGGATCATCAGATGGAAGTTTTTCAGCCAGATGAAGGATTTCTTCAATCTGATCATGAATAGAATCCAAAGAGGTATCCGAAGTAAGCGAGTTCAAATCAATTTCTTCATCGTTATCTTCGATTTCGTTCAAATGGCGGCAAAGGATACTCCTCAGCATCGGAACAAGCCCAAACAGGCAGCTTGCAGTCTGCCTTCGAATGGTTGTCATCATGAACTTGGTGTTATCCGTGCAATGGATCGTAGAAAAAATCTCATGGGTTACCATCAGAATCTTATCATGCAGTTCCTTTTGTGCAGGGGTAAAATTAACCGTCACAGTAGTGGGCTTTCTTACTGTAAACTCTCCAATATCTCTTCTTCTCGTACGGCTGATGATGTTGGAAAACGTGTGCATATTTTCTATATCTGAAATCAGCTGTACCCGTTCTTCCACAGTGATCTCAACTTTTTTGAGAACAGAAAAAATTTCCTGCACCGACGGATTATTCAGAAAAACTTTTTTACCCCACTCCGTGCCACAAGCCAATTCAAGCTGTTCTATTGCCTTTTCCTGCCAATCTTCCTTATTACCTCGAACAATCGTTGAAGCCATGTTGATGAAGGCATTAGGCTCTGCCATATCATGAAATGTCTTTCTGTCAATGATCAAATCCGGGCGCAGCAAATTTAGTAGCACAAAAAGATCATCGTACTGCAGCTGAACAGGAGTAGCAGTAAGCATAACCGCCGCTTCAGAGGCATCACAAAACCTGCTGACCGCACGGTAAGCATATGTATTCGTATTTCTTATGTGATGAGCCTCATCAACGATAACAAGGTCAAATTCCGGCGGATCAACCTCCATAAGCCCTTTATGCTTTTTATTTCCGAAGACATTCGACTCATCAAATAATGAATATGGGATCACGCCTTCTTATATTTATCCGGCCACTCTCCTTCAATATCCGCTCATGAATACAATGCCGGAAAAGATCGCCGTCCAGTGGGACAAACTCTTCTCCAAAGCGTTCCATCTCTGTCTCCCACTTTTTCTCAGATACGAGCGGTCTGGGGCAGATAATTAAAACAGAATCCAGATTTCTTCTGGCTTCCAATTCCTTTAAAATTAAACCTGCTTCTATCGTCTTGCCGACACCAACACCATCCGCTATCAATAATCTGGGTCTGTCAGAACGGATGAACTTCAGAACCGGCCGGAACTGATGCGGAATGAAGTCGATTCGGGCAGTATTTAACGAATAAAGAGAACCAATTGTAGGATTGCGGATCAGGGAGGCCGTCAAGCCGGCATTAAAACGCTCAGCATCAACTTTGACCAGTTTATCTTTCTCTTCATATGAAACTGTTATCTGAGACTCATAATAAGTTTGTACTCCGGAAGCAGTAAAAACCTGGTACCTTGTTTCAGGATATCCTTCAATGACAGAAATAATTGCTCCCGTTATATTTTTATCTGATTTCAGGCTTACAACCTGTCCCTGCTTAAACTCACTCATATGCTGCCACTTTCCCATCCAGACTCTTGTCACATCTCCAAAAGCCTATTAAAAAACAGAATGAACAGTATCTACCTGTAAATAATCCTGCACGTATTCAAATCCTCGTTGTTCGTCCGGTAACCCTTCACATTCTCTTTGCCATATCACAGAGGATTTGATATCCGAAGTTCATCATTTCCTGATAAATCTCCGCCACTTTCAGTTTCCCGGCCAGTTTGAAATACATCATCGTTTCTCCGGCTTTGACCTGCTTCGAGATGTAATCCTGCAGCTTTTTCTTTGAAGAGAAGACCAGACCATTCTTTACGAAGTAGTTCTCCTCTGCGGCACTGCATCTCGGATAACCGGTGGAGAACACGTGATTCTTCCGCATCTGCGCATCCGTGACATTGAAATAGTCATAAGCGATGAAGCCATCGGTTCCAGCTCCGATATCCATCGTGATATCCAGCTGGTACGGCGTTCCGTCTATATTCACGATGTTCCAGCCGTGCGCCGCCATATTGCTGTCATCGCCTTTAGCTTTTCCCGTCACGAAGATGCATCGGACATCCACTGCATTCAGAAGAACTTTCGCAACTTTTACAATGCCATCACATTGGGCACTTTTATGCGCAAACACTCCGATGATGTTGTGTGCCGCGATGAAACGGGACAGATCCTTCTGATTGGAACCGCCATTATCATATTTCGCATTAACGCACATGTAGTCGTGCACTTTCTTCACTTTCTCGAAGTCGCTGCCTTCTGTTAGCTTCAGATCATAGATGAGCTGGTTTGCGGCATCCTGTATCTTATGGTTATACTTCGCGACATTCTCCGCCGAGAAGAAATACTGCGGAATGACAGCAAAATTGCCGTTTGCGTCCTTGGCGAACTCCATCGTGGACTGGTTCAGATAGTAGAGCAGCGGGTTGTCATCCGTGAGAGCCTGCACGATCCTCGCATATGACTTTGTGATTTCTTCCTCTGTTCCGGAGATTGGTATCAGGTCGAGATGTGACATGCAGCGTAAGCGCTCAATGTTAATTGAGCTCACTTACTACCGAAAAATTTTTGGATTTCCATCCTTGTCTTCAATAGTGGCTTTTTCATTTATTGCGCAGAGTTTCTTCATCTTATCTGACCATGGCATCAGTTCTTCAATGCCCTCGGGCTCATTAACATAGTCCGGCATGTAAAGAAGTACCACTTGTAGATATTTGAAAATACTCAGCTGATTAAGTTTGGCTGTCTGAGCCAGACTGTAGATAATGGCACTTGCTTCTGCGCCAGCAGGTGTGTCATGAAAATAGAAATTTTTCCGGCCCACAGCGTACGGTCTGGCACCACAGCTTTCTGTAAAGTTATTTGAAATCGGAATACTGCCGTCCAGGAAATAGTTTTCCATATACGGTTTCTGATTTTGGGCATACGTCACCGCTTTCCCCAACAGGCTGGTTTTGCTTGCTGAGATTATATCCACCGCTTCCCAGATCTGATTCCAGATCTCATGTTCCTTGGACGCTTCTCTTTTTGCTTGCGTTCATCCGCGCTCAGATCTATGAACTCTCGCTCAATCTCAAATAACTTTGAGCAAAGATTTACGCTCTTTGCTGCAGGTGACTTGGATTTACCAAGCTTTCAATCCTCTACAGGTATGGCGTCATAGAACTTTCTCCGGAAATGTGCCAGACAGCCGCATCGGGGAACGCCTTTCAGCAAATGATTGTATCCCTGATACCCGTCTGCCAGGAAGTACCTGCCATGATACGACTCATAAAAGCTTTGCGGAACTGCTCCGGCTCTGGATGAGCTGTATTCATAAAGAATGATCGGCGGCAATCCGTCGAGATTTGAGGTACAATGAATCCACATATAGGATTTCTGCTGAGCCGTACGATCATTCTCCTTGAGTACCTGACAGGGAGTTTCATCCGCACAGGTGACATTCCTTTCAAGAAGGTGTTTCACCATTGCCTCGTATATCGGCTTCATGTAATTCAATCCGCAGTAGATGCACCAGTTTGCAAGTGTGGCGCGTTTCACCGGTGCTCACATCTTTTTCCATTCTTTTTCCTGTCGGTACAAAGGCATCGCATTGATGTACTTCTGATACATCACATATGCTACGGTTGTCGGGGATGCAGGACTGTGCTTTATAAGCGGGGGAAGGAACTGCTGCGAGAGCAAAGTAAGCCTCACCGGTTTCCTCAAAGCATTTTTTCAGCGAACGCTTTCCTGATAGATTTTGACACGGCGTATTTGTGGCGGGATGATTTCAAGTTCAGTACGGACATACTCCCAGCCGACCCGTTCCATCATGCTGCCACATCTTGGACAGATCTTGTCTCCCTTATCTGCTTCGCACAGCATGTCTCTTGAAGGAAGAGAATCATAAAGTTCATCATTTGATGCTTTTTGCTTTTTTCTCCAGCTGCGTATCGCGTATAAGCTTTGACGATTTGCTCAACTATCGGTTCTTTCACGGTCGGATCTGCTGCAAACTCGGCCTCATTAAAAAGGTCCTTCAGTGTCTGCTGCTCTGGTTTTTCATACCCCACATGCTTCTTTTCAGATCTCGAAGCAAAGATCATCCGCTTGAACTCTGCAATGATCTCTTTGGATTCTGCCAATTCCTGGCGCAGATCTGCCAGCTCATGTTCCATTGCATTGTACTCATTTATGAGATATTCAATTGTTTCATCTTTGCTGTGTCCGCTGAAATCTGCACGGGTCATTGGGAAAGTATATCCTTTCAAAATTGTTTTGATTATACCACTGGAAGCACATATTTCCCAGTCTTGTCAGCCATGTGGGAAGCCGGTGGAGGACAACTTTATGCAATTTTTGAAAGTTTGTGCAACTTTACCAATGCTTAGAAATCATAGTTTAGAAACCGCCAATTTTGCAGGACGCCTGAAAACACTCCGCAAAGCGAAAGGTATGACGCAGGAGAAAGCCGCCGAGGAACTCAATATCAGTATCGAACATCTCGGAAATATGGAACGCCGACAGGGAAAACCATCTCTGGAGCTTCTGGTTGAGATCGCCCTCTACTTCCATATCAGTACCGGCTATCTGCTTCTGGGACGGGAGCTTGACAGGGATTCCATCCGTGCAAGCCTTTTTGAACTGTCCGCGCAGATGACGGAGCTTGCCGGCAAATTGTAAATCAATCGCTTGGATTCAAAATAAGCGATTGATTTTGGCTTTACTACTTGTTTTGTTAAGATCGCTGATTTTTTATCGCTTGCCTTTATTCAAGCGACAAAGTGATAATAGTACGGTCAGGATCAAAAGGAATAATACAAAAATCAGATAAATGATGGATAGTTGAGGCAGTTTATGTTATGATAGTTAGAGTAATCTAACCCCAAATTATACCTAGAAAGTGAGCAGAAAAATACCGGTATCTCATATCGAATGATGGAACAATTGAATGGAAGCTATATCATGCCGTGAAAGCGGTATATTTTTTAAATATAAAGTTAGACAAAGCTAACAACAAGGGAAGTATAACCTGCGTATCAACGAATATGGATTCAGAGAAGATCAAAAGAAATGTTTCTGATATGTATGAATCTGCGAAAAAAGCAAACACATTCAGCGCCATGGGATGGATATGACGAATCAGACGACACGGAAGAAAAGGCAAGATCCAGGCGGCTGCCGACGGCATACCAGGCGCGAGCCGGAGGAAAGAAAGGATGAGGCGTTTAACCGCATTCGTGATCAGAACCCATCCTTTCCCATGCCGGCCTTTGACCGGCTTCGAGAGTCTATGCCTGACTGGAAGCAGCTTCATGAAGAATACGACAAGGCGAAGGATGATAAGTGAGGAAAAGACATGATCGTACTCAACGAGCAAATCGATATACCGGCACCTTATGAAAAGCTGGAGAACTGGCTGGATCACTTTGAAACGGAATTTGTCCGGTGGAGCCCTTTCCATCTGGAATGCCAGCTGCTGGATCATTCGACCGCGGCGGGCAGCAAAGTCCGGTTTTACGAGATCGTCATGGGACTTGACTACGATGTACCGTGCGTTCGATTACAACGGAAAACGGAAGTTGTCAGAACAGATCATTGACGGTATCGCTGAGTATGTGAAAATCCCTGACGGTGGAACCGGGTTGGATGTCGGCTGCGGCAGGGGGGGGCCTGGCGCGGGCCCGAG